>OGMM01000127.1_pt1 | contig 45192 bp, 37 predicted proteins | sample 1573221 | NCBI WGS metagenome assembly OGMM01 (sample SAMEA2581988, study PRJEB24529) | metagenome | biome: Human gut stool | place: China | collected 2011 | reverse complement strand
CAACTACTGTATCCCTATCGTAAACAAACGTATTTCAGTTACACCTATCGCCCTTGTCGGTGGTGCGGCCTGCAAGAGCTCAGAGGATTTTGTTACCATAGCAAAGACACTCGACAAGGCGGCAAAAGAGGTGGGAGTCAACTTCATCGGTGGATACTCAGCACTTGTGTCAAAGGGCATGACAAAGGCGGATGAGCTTTTAATCAAATCCATCCCTCAGGCAATGCTTGAGACAGACCTGGTATGCAGCTCTGTAAATGTTGGCTCTACAAAAACCGGAATCAACATGGATGCAGTAAAGCTGATTGGCGAGATGATAAAGGAGACAGCAGAGGTGACAAAGCACCTTCCTGTATCAGGCTGTGCCAAGTTTGTAGTATTCTGTAACGCTCCTGATGACAATCCGTTTATGGCAGGAGCCTTCCATGGTGTGACAGAGGCAGATGCCATCATCAATGTAGGTGTCAGCGGACCCGGAGTAGTAAAGACTGCTCTTGAAAAGGTAAGAGGCGAGAACTTTGAGGTGCTCTGTGAGACAATCAAGAAGACAGCCTTCAAGGTCACACGAGTAGGACAGCTTGTGGCAAAGGAGGCTTCAAAGAAGCTTGGAGTGCCATTTGGAATCATAGACCTCTCACTTGCACCTACACCGGCTATCGGAGACTCTGTAGCAGATATTCTCTGCGAGATAGGCTTAGAGAGAGCCGGAGCTCCGGGAACAACAGCAGCACTTGCACTCTTAAACGATCAGGTGAAAAAGGGCGGTATCATGGCATCCTCATATGTAGGCGGACTTTCAGGTGCTTTTATCCCGGTATCAGAGGATCAGGGAATGATAGATGCTGTAAATGATGGTGCACTCACTATTGAAAAGCTTGAGGCTATGACCTGTGTGTGCTCAGTGGGACTTGACATGATTGCAATCCCGGGCGATACAAAGGCCACCACAATTTCAGGAATTATCGCAGATGAGATGGCTATCGGTATGATAAACCAAAAGACAACAGCCTGCAGACTGCTTCCGGCAATCGGAAAGGATGTAGGTGATGTGGTAGAAATCGGAGGACTCCTTGGATCTGCACCGGTTATGCCGGTAAACAGATTCTCTTGTGATGCATTTGTAAACCGTGGAGGAAGAATCCCGGCACCTATTCACAGCTTTAAAAATTAGTAAATAATGGCATTGTTTACAAGTATGTACTTATAAGAATAGCTTATAAGTACATGCTTATTTTAAAGTGGTACTTGACAATGACAAAAATACATGCTTAAATAAAGACAGTTATATGACTGACGGAAGTGGATAACCACATGGAGTATAACAGTTGATTGCCGACCGTCTGGGCGCACATTTATATAAGTTTCATGCAGAGCTTTATATTTTTATGTGTGTTCAGACGGTCTTTTTGTTCCGGCAGGCCCGAGTAATTTGGGGATGCAGACCACATTATCAGAAAACATGGAGGATGACATGGAAAGAGTATCATTAGCAAAGGAATTATCAAGCACAACATACCCTGGCAGAGGTATCGTAATCGGCCGCACAAAGGATGGTAAGAAGGCTGTAACAGCATACTTTATCATGGGCAGAAGCGAAAACAGCCGCAACAGAGTATTTGTAGAGGATGGCGAGGGCATCAGAACACAGGCATTTGACCCTTCAAAGCTTGAGGATCCAAGTCTTATCATTTACGCACCTGTAAGAGTGCTCGGCAACAAGACAATTGTCACAAACGGTGACCAGACAGATACTATCTATGAGCTGATGGACAAGCAGCAGACATTTGAGCAGGCATTAAGGACAAGAGAGTTTGAGCCTGACGCTCCTAACTATACACCTAGAATTTCAGGAATCATGCATATTGACAATGGTGAGTTCAACTATGCAATGTCAATCTTAAAGAGCAATAACGGAAATCCCGATGCATGCAACAGATACACATTTGCATACTCAGCACCGGTTGCGGGAGAGGGACATTTCATCCATACATATATGGGCGATGGAAATCCACTGCCAAGCTTTGAGGGTGAGCCTACATGGGTAGACATCGAGGGAGATATCGATGAGTTTACCGATATGGTATGGGAGAACTTAAATGAGGATAATAAGGTATCCCTCTTTGTCAGATATATTGATATCGCAACAGGCGAGTATGAGAGCAGAATCGTAAACAAAAATAAATAAAACACTATATAAACGGTCAAATATACAATATAAGCAGATAAAAACAGGAGAACAGAAAAATGCAGGAATACGAATTAAAATACGGATGTAATCCAAATCAGAAACCAGCGAGAATCTTTATGAAGGAGGGAGAGCTTCCTATAAAGGTGCTTAACGGCAGAGCCGGATATATCAACTTTCTCGATGCCTTCAACGGATGGCAGCTTGTAAGAGAGCTTAAGAAGGCAACAGGTCTTCCGGCCGCAACATCCTTCAAGCATGTTTCACCTGCAGGTGCAGCAGTAGGACAGCCACTTTCAGATGTGGAGAAAAAGATTTACTGGGTTGATGATATGGATATTGAGTTTACACCACTTGCAAATGCATACATCAGAGCAAGAGGAGCTGACAGAATGTCATCATTTGGTGATTTTATTTCACTTTCAGATGTATGTGACAAGAGCACTGCACTTGTAATCAAGAGAGAGGTATCAGACGGTGTTATCGCTCCGGGCTACACAGACGAGGCTCTTGAGATTTTAAAGGCTAAGAAAAAAGGCAATTACTGTGTTATCGAGATCGACCCGGCATATGAGCCGGCACCTATCGAGAGAAAGGATGTATTTGGCATCACATTTGAGCAGGGCAGAAACGAGCTTCATATTGATGATGATTTCTTCTCAAATATCGTGACAGAGAACAAGGAGCTCACAGAGCAGGCTAAGATCGATCTGGCAATCTCTATGATTACATTAAAATATACACAGTCCAACTCTGTATGCTATGTAAAGGGCGGCCAGGCAATCGGTATCGGAGCAGGCCAGCAGTCTCGTATCCACTGTACCAGACTTGCAGGCTCAAAGGCAGACAACTGGTGGCTTCGTCAGTCTCCACAGGTGCTTGGACTTCAGTTCGTGGATGGCATCAGACGTGCAGACCGCGACAATACTATCGACCTTTATATCGGTGAGGATTATATGGATGTGCTTGCAGAGGGCGAGTGGCAGAAGTTCTTCAAGGTAAAGCCGGATGTATTTACAGCAGAGGAGAAGAGAGCATGGCTTGACAAGAATACAGATGTAGCACTTGGATCTGATGCATTCTTCCCATTTGGTGACAACATTGAGCGTGCTCACAAGAGTGGCGTGAAGTATGTAGCCCAGCCGGGTGGATCTGTGAGAGATGACCATGTTATTGAGACATGTAATAAGTACGGTATGGTAATGAGCTTTACAGGAATCAGACTTTTCCATCACTAATCACAAGGTATAGCGGCTATTAAGCTGAATTTAAGCACAATAAGTAATTCAATAATAGGGGACTTCATGATATAATTACTGTATACATTTTACACAGTAGTTAATCATGGAGTCTTTTTATGTCATTACAGTTTATCACAGGTAATTCAGGAAACGGAAAAACAAAATATCTCTTTAACACGATAGTGAAAGAGGCAAAGGCACACCCAAGGGATAATTATCTTGTAATAGTGCCTGAGCAGTTTACTATGCAGACGCAGAGACAGCTTGTGGATTTGTCGGAGAATAAAGCTATCATGAATATAGATGTGCTAAGCTTTAAGCGCTTAGCCTACAGAGTGTTTGATGAGCTAGGAATCACAAATCTTACGGTGCTTGAGGAGACGGGTAAGAACCTTGTGCTCAGAAAGCTTGCGGCACAGGAGGCTGATAAGTTAGGCGTAATAGGCAGAAACTTAAACCGCATCGGCTATATAAGTGAAGTAAAGTCACTGCTTTCAGAGCTTGTGCAGTATAATATATCGCCGGAGGAACTGGGAAGATATATTGATTCCGGCAGTCTGTCGGATACGCTTTCCGGCAAGCTTAAGGATGTGCTTGTGCTGTATGAAGCATTTGAGAAGTTCATGCAGGATAAATATATCACTGCAGAGGAAATACTTAATGTGCTTTGCAATGTGGCAGATGAGTCTGCCATTCTTAGAAATTCAGTCATTGCATTTGATGAATTTACAGGATTTACACCCATACAGAACCAGCTCATCAAAAAGCTCTTTGTTATTTCAAAGAAAATATATGTCACGCTGACTATAGACTGTCGTGAGGATATCTTTAAGAGCAGGGGCATGCAGGAGCTGTTTGACATGCCAAAAAGGACAGTGAAATCACTCACCGAAATGGCATCGTTTTATGGTATAGAGGTCGAGGAACCCATTATCCTTGATAAAAACTACAGGCTTGCAGAAAACGAGGAGCTAAGCTTTATGGAACAGCAGCTTTTCAGGAAACAAAGACGCTCCTTTGAAAAAGCACCAAAGCACATTCATATAGACTGTCTGCGTGACCCAAAGCAGGAGCTGACAAAGATAGCCAGAACCATAAATGAGCTCGTGAGAAACGAAAACCTGCGCTATCGTGATATGGCGATAGTTACAGGAGATGTGAATATATATGCAGGTTATGTGCGTGAAATATTTGACAAATACAATATTCCTTACTTTATTGATGCCACACAGGAGATACTTTTCCATCCGTTTATTGAGTTTATCAGGTCAATTCCTGATATTGCGGCACAAAATTTCTCGGCAGATGCGGTGTTCAGATTTTTGCGGTGCGGCTTTACGGAGCTTTCGGACAGTGAAATAGATGTACTTGAAAACTATGTGCTCGCCTGTGGTGTTAGAGGAAAAAGCGCGTGGGACAAAAAGTGGGTCAGACTGCCGAAGCATAAGGCGTGCTATGACCTTGAGCTTTTAAACCAAAGCAGAGAGTATATAATAGGGCTGCTAAAGCCGGTATATCAGGTGTTTTCAGACAAAAGGTCAAAGGTAAAGGACTATGTACTGGCAATATACAAGCTGACAGTTCTACTTGATATACCTGATAAGCTTGCAAAAAAGGAGCAGGTGCTGCTTGAAGCAGGAGACCAGACCGCATCAAAGGAATACGGACAGATATACAAAATAGTTATGCAGCTCTTTGAAAAATATGTGGCGCTGCTGGGTGATGAATGCATGGATGCAGAGGAATTTACACAGATACTGGATGCAGGGCTTGATGCGGCAGATGTAGCTGTCATACCACCGGGATATGACACCGTGACCATCGGAGATATTGAGAGAACGCGTCTGACCAACATAAAGGTCATGTTTTTTGCAGGCGTAAACGATGGGATTGTTCCAAAGGCGGCAGGAAGAGGAGGCATTATATCCCAGTATGAGAGAGAGGCACTTAGGGAGCTGGATATAGAGCTTGCGCCTGGGGCAAGGGAGCAGGCATTTATACAGAGGTTTTATCTGTATCTGAATATGACAAAGCCATCCAGGGAACTTTATATCAGCTATACGAGGCTTGACAGTGAAAAAAAGGCAGCACAGCCTTCATACCTCATAGGCATATTAAGGGGGATGTTTCCGGAGCTTGTCGTGACTGAGACAGAGGATGTAGAACAGCTTTTGGATATATCAAGCAGGCAGAGTGCTCTGGATTATCTGCTGTCAAATGAGGTGGATGACAGATGGTGCGAGATTGCAGCAGCGGTGATGCTCTATGACGCATCAGTCAGTGATGCAGGGGATGGTAATGAAGTAGACGATAAAGAATTTACTCAAAAAAATTCCGTGGAGAGGCTCATAAATGCAAGGTTTGAGCATTATTCAAAGGATCCGATTAGCCGAAATGTGGCAAGAAGTATATACGGCAGACACATGGAGGGCAGTATCACGCGCTTTGAGCAGTTTGCCAGATGTGCATATGCGCATTTTTTAAATTATGGATTGAGGCTTACAGAGCGTGAGGAGAGCGGCTTTACATCCCTTGATATGGGTAACATATACCATGAAGCACTGGAAAGATACAGTAAGAAGCTTGATAGGGAGAGTACTGACTGGTTTAGCGTGACAGATGCAAAAAGGGATGAGCTTGCGATGGAGTCAATAGGTGAGGTGGTTGATGAGTATGCAGGCTTTGGCATATTTGATACAGCGGAAAGTCAACATTCGATATCACATATGAAGGCGGTCTTTAAGCAGACAGTATGGGCACTCACAACCCAGATACGAAGGGGAAGCTTTGTGCCGGAGAGGTTTGAGTTTTCATTCTACGAGAGTCTTGATATGGCAAATGATGTGACGGTTGATATAAAGGGACGCGTGGACAGGACTGACACATATACGGATGAGGGCAGGCTTTTTGTGAAGGTACTGGATTACAAGTCGGGAAATACAGTTTTTGACCTGGTGAAGCTGTACTATGGCACGCAGCTTCAGCTTGCAGTGTACATGGACGCCGTCATGGAACAAAAGAAAGAGGCGCTAAAGCAGGTAAGTGTGGAGCCGGGCGGTATGCTGTACTATCACATCGACGATCCTGTAATTGATTTAAAGGATGTGACACCGGGCACTGAGCTGTCTGAGGAAGAAATCAATCAGATGATATTAAAGAAGCTCAAGCCTGACGGGCTTATCAACTCGGACGAAAAGGCATACAGAGGCATGGACAGGGACTTTGAGAAAAGCTCTGACGTAATCCCTGTCACCTTAAAAAAGGATCAGACACCGGCTGCAGGCTCAAAGGTGGCAAAAGCCGAAGAGTTTGATGTGATAACAAGGTTTGCGCGAGAGAAGCTTCGCGAGATAGGAAGAGAAATATACGATGGAAATGTTGTCGTCAATCCTATCAAGAACAAGAAAATAGACAGCTGCGCATATTGCGCTTTTCAGGCCATATGCAGGTATGATTCAAGGATACCGGGCTTTAGCGAAAGAAGCTTTAACGGTGACAATAAGGAAGATGTACTTGATAAAATGCGTACACAGATTGCAGCGGCAGAGCATAAAGCATGCTATGGAGATAATAATATAAAGCCATAATCGGGAGACATAATATGGATGTTAAATGGACCAGTGAACAGAAAAAGGTTATAGATTTAAGAGACAGGGATATACTTGTATCGGCGGCAGCGGGCTCAGGAAAGACAGCTGTACTCGTTGAGCGTATAGTAAACAGAATATGTGTAGATAATCCGCCTGTGGATATCGACAGGATGCTTGTGGTGACGTTTACCAAGGCCGCAGCTGCTGAGATGAGGGAGCGTGTCAGCCGTGCCATAGACAGCTTGAAGGAGCAGAAACCGGACGATGAAAATCTGCAGAGGCAGTCGACACTTGTTCACAATGCGCTAATCACTACAATCGATTCGTTTTGTCTGTTTGTGGTGCAGAACAATTTCGCACAGCTTGATCTGGATCCCGATTTCAGGATCGGTGACCAGGCAGAGCTTAAGCTTATGCTAAAGGATGCTTTGGCACAGGTATTTGAGGACAATTATGCAAGAGAAGACAACGAGGCATTTATCAACCTTATAGATACCTACAGCAAGGGGAGAAATGACTCTGCCGTCAGGCAGATGGTGGAGGATATCTACTATAAGGCGGGGAGCTCATCATGGCCGAGAAAGTGGATGAACAGCCTCCTAAGGCTCTATGATATAAAGTCAGCCGAAGAGCTTGAGGACTCAGAAATCATTAATGAGATAGTGGATTACAGCAGGGTGCTTTTGGAGGAGGCAGTTCAGGAGCTTATACAGGCTAAAGAACTGGCTTTGTCTACACCGGGGCTTGAAAAGTATGCGCTTACGCTTTCAGAGGATATAGCGCTGTTTGATGGAATGGCGGATGTAACAGGCTATGGCGGAATGCAGGAGTTCTTAAGCAAAATATCATTTGGCAGAATTGCTGTCATCAGGAAATTTGACGGAGACGAGAAGAAAAAGGAGCGCGTGAAAAGTATGCGCGATGCTGCCAAGAAGAAGGTAGACGGAATAAAGCAGAAATACTTTGGCATGTCAATTGAGCTCATGTATGAGCAGCTGGAGCGTCAAAGACCATTTGTTAAAGAGCTGATAAGACTCTCACTCGAGTTTTATGATGCGATGGAGACTGTAAAAACAAAAAAAAGAGTGTTTGATTTTTCTGATATTGAGCATTTTGCGCTTCGCATACTGGTGGATGAACAGACACTTGAGCCAACAGAGACAGCGCGTGAGTTTTCAAAACATTTTGAGGAAATCATGATTGACGAGTATCAGGACTCAAACCAGGTGCAGGAGGATATACTTACCGCTATTTCAAGAGAGCACCAGGGAGTCGGCAACATGTTTATGGTGGGCGATGTAAAGCAGAGCATATACAGGTTTCGAATGGCTCGCCCTGAGTTGTTTATGGAAAAATACAACACATATACATCAGATGACAGTGCACACCAGAGAATAGACCTGCATAAAAATTTCAGAAGCAGGAATGAGGTGTTAGACTTTACTAACGACATATTCTACAAAATCATGGCAGCAGATTTGGGCAATGTGCAGTATGATGACGATGCGGCACTGTATCCCGGTGCAAGCTATCCTGAGGAGACGATGCGTCCTGAGCTTTTGCTTGTTGACTACAAGGATGATGAGCTGTCTGAAATTATAGAGGATGAGGATGGAGATAAGGTGCAGATAGAGGCTCTTTTGATTGCAAACCGTATCAGGAGTCTGATGGAAAACGGCATGGTGACCGATAAAAAGACAGGGCAGCTAAGAGCCGTGCAGTACAGGGATATAGTGATACTTTCGAGAAGTGTTGCAACCTGGGGCAATACAGTGGCAGCAGTATTAAAGGACTGTGATATTCCGGCACATGTAGAGTCGAATACAGGCTACTTTTCATCGTATGAGATACAGGTGATTCTGTCCATGCTTCGCATACTCGATAATCCGCTGCAGGATATTCCGATGGCAGCAGTGCTTGCTTCGCCTATCGTGGGCATGGATGATGAGGAGCTTGCACAGATTAGGGCAGCCTTTAAGGGAGTAAGCTTTGCACAGGCTGTACTTAGCGCTATGGCAGGAGAGGATGGATATGAGGATGAGAAGCTTAAGGCCTTCGCAGAGGTATTTGAGCGGCTCAGAGGTGCTGTAGCTGATACGCCAATCCATGAGCTTTTGTACATGATACTTGATGAGACAGGCTTTTACAGGTATGCATCGGCCATGCCGGCAGGAAAGCGGCGCAGACAGAATATAGATATGCTGATTGAGATGGCTACAGCCTATGAAAAGACCAGCTACAAGGGACTGTTTCACTTTGTCAGGTACATAGATATACAGCAGAAATACGAGATAGATTACGGAGAGGCAGATACGGCAGGCGAGAATGACGATGTGGTGCGTATCATGACAATACACAAGAGCAAGGGACTTGAGTTTCCTATAGTGTTTGTTTCCGGGCTTGGCAAGGGCTTTAACACGCAGGATACAAAATCAGACCTGGTGATACATGAAAAGCTTGGGCTTGGTCTGGTGGAAAAAACAAAAAGCCCAAGGACAAAGAGACCATCATTAATCAGAAATGAGATAGAAAGCCGCATTAAAAGGGAAAATCTGGGAGAGGAGCTGCGTGTGCTGTATGTAGCGCTCACCAGGGCGAAGGAAAAGATTATCCTGACAGGGGGACTTTCAAATGCCCAAAAATCCTTTGATAAGTATAGAGGCAATGTAAATGCGAACCAGCCAATAAGCTTCGGACAAAGGGAGGGCGCAGGGTGTTACCTGGACTGGATTATACCGGCCATGCTGTCATACCCGGATAAGTATACGGTATCCACAGTCGATGCAGCAGAGTTTGCTGCACGAACTGCGATGGATATGGCGGCAAACGATATATCGAAAATGCAGCTTGTTAAGCAGATAAGTAAAGCGGATGAAACAAAAGTCAAAAAGCTCGCAGAGGGCTTTGATTTTGAGTATGCATATGCTTCTGATATAACTAAAAAAAGCAAATACTCGGTTTCAGAGCTGAAACATGACTCTATGGTTGAAAAGTACGACAGCACAGAAAGGGAAGCAGAGCGTCCTAAGTTCCTTTTGGAGGAGAAGGAGACGTATGTGCCGGACTTTGCGAGGGATGATGAGGCAAGCGGTGCTTCTAATGAAAGCAAAGAGCCTAAAAATGCAGCAGGTGTGAATAAGGGAGAGCTGAGTGGGAATGAAGTGCACCGTGTCATGGAGTGTCTGGATTTCAAGAGCCTGTGTGATATAGATACAAAAGACCATGTGGCAGTCAGTGCATTTGTGAAGAAAAGCATGGATGAAATGCTAAAAAAGGGGCTTATCACAGATGACATGTACAGGCTGACCAGACCAAAGCTTATAGAGCAGTTTATATCATCAGATGTGGCAGCGCGTATGGCACAGGCGGATAAGAGAGGCGATTTGTATAAAGAGAAGCCTTTTGTGATGGACTATGAGGGAGTATTGGTTCAGGGAATTATTGATGTATTCTGGCTGGAAAATGATAAAATAGTGCTGCTTGATTATAAGACAGACAGGGTAAATGCTGCTAAAGAGCTTATCGACAGATACAGCACACAGCTAAAACTGTATGCTGATGCACTTGGGAGAATTTTTTCTACAGATGGTCAAAGCATACAGGCGGATGAGAGGCTCATATATTCATTCCGTTTACAGCAGACAATTGTTACCGGTCGTGAATATAAAAAATAGTGGCAAGTCACAGCAATCTATTATATAATGTCTAACAGGCGGTACAAAAATATACAATACATTAATATATCAGACATAATTGCTGTATGAACAGCTGTATATAAAGCCAAAGAAAAGAGATAATTTACATGGAGGAATACAATATGTACGAATACGATGACGAGGTTTTAGACACATTTTTAAAGAAACAGACACAGCTTTTTAGTGAGGAGGTCGCAGATACTCCGGAGGCTGCAGAGGAATTTTTAGAGGACTGCATGGCTGTGGTATGTAAGAATATAAAAGAAGTAAGAGATTACTTTGATGAGGCAGGCTCAGATATTTCGGGCATGTCAGATGATGAGCTTATGGACCAGAGTGAGGTCTTTGCCATTGCGGACGGCAGATTCCTTGTTGTGGAAGGATAGCAGGTATGAAGTATTTTAAGAAAACGATGTGTATGCTGCTTGCATCAGCGACACTGCTCACCGGCTGCAGCATTGGCGGCAAGGAAATAGTGCTTGATATAAATACTACGAATAACCATACGGTTTTTTCCGTGGACAATATGAAGTGCGATAAGACGGAGGCACTCATATATTTAGCCAATTACAAAAATCTGTACGGCACAATGTATGATGTAAACCTGCTTGAGACAGATGATGCATCGAACGTGGAAAAATATATAAGGGATGTCACTGTTGATGAGCTGACGCGCATATACTGTATGGTTTCAATTGCACAGCAGAAGAAGATTACACTTACAGACAAGGAAAAGAGTAGTGTGTCAAAGGCTGCAAAGGAATACTATGACTCATTAAACGAAGCTGAAAAGAAATTCACAAAGGCTGATTTATCAGACATTGAGAGCGCATACGAGCATTATGCGATTGCGCAAAAGCTGTACAATTCTCTATCGAAGGGCGTTGATACAGAGGTGAGTGATGAGGATGCAAGAGTTATCCATATACAGAAAATCTTTGTAAAGAGCAAGGAGAGCGCAGATGCTGTGAGCCAGAAGCTTTTGTCAAAGGAAGATTTTGCAGCAGTTGCATCAGGCAGCAGTGAGGACAGCCAGACAGAGCTGTATGCGGCAAAGGGCACTCTGCCACAGGAGGTTGAGGCTGTAGCATTTGAGCTTGGCGATGGAGAGACATCTGATATGATAAGCACAGATGACGGCTACTATTTCATCAAGTGTATATCTAAGCTGGACCGGGAAAAAACAGAGCAGAACAAGGTTACTATACTGCAAAAGAGACAACAGGAGCAGTTTAATGATGACTACGAGCACTTTGTAAAAAAAGCAGGCTTTAGTTTAAACAATGACCTGTGGGATTCAATCAGTATAAAGAGTGAAAAGGATGTGAAAACAAGCTCCTTTTTTACTGTGTACAATAAATACTTTCAAGCCGACAATTGAACAGGCAGATAATAATTAATAATAGACAGGAGCATATAATATGGACTGGGAATTTGACATCCTGTATGCAATTCAGAGCATCAGAACACCGTTTTTAGACAAGCTAATGGCGTTTTTATCCACCCTCGGAAATGCAGGCGCATTGTGGATTGTGATAGGTGTAGTGCTTTGTATTTCAAAAAAATACCGCCGTGGAGGCATGCAGATGCTTTCGGCAGAGCTTTTGAGCTTTATAGTGGGCAATCTGATAATAAAAAATATGGTCGACAGATTGAGACCATGTCAGATAGATGAGACAGTCAGTCTTATTGTAAAGATACCGTTTGACTCATCATTTCCTTCGGGACACACGTTAAACGGCATAACAGCGGCAGTGACACTTATGTTTATAGACAAAAGAATGGGAATACCGGCGATTGTACTTGCGGTACTTATAGCGTTTTCGCGTATGTACAACTTCATGCATTTCCCAACAGATATCGTGGCAGGAGCAGTGCTTGGAGTGGTATCGGCAGTGTTTGTGAACTTTTTGTTTAAGAGAGCCGGTAATAAGCAATAAAAAAGCTGTACACATGCAGATACATGAAATCTGCATAGTGTACAGCTTTTAGTTATAATGAGATGATAACAGTAAAAGTACTTTGTTAGATTACTTTGTGAGAAGAAGCATGATATCATTACTTCTCTTTACAAATTTGGTCATCTGGTCAACTGAAAGCGGCTGGTTAGAAAGCATTGCAAGGTCGTAAAGCTGCTCAGCAAACATTGGAACATGCTCAGAATCCTTATTGTCTAAGATGTACTTCACAAGCTCGTTGTTGGCATTTAATGTGAGTGTCTGGTCAGCGGCAAACATGCTTGGATCCATTCCACCCATGCCTCCGGCTGCGTACATCTTCATCATATCCTGCATACGTCTGCCCTGCTCTGAGAGTGTAAGCACAGATGCTACATCTGCATTCTTAAGGTTTTCTACCTTTACAGTGAGCTTGTCATTGTTCAAAGCCTTCTTGAATACCTCTGAGAGAGTAGTGGTTGCCTCTGTGAGGTCTGCACCGGATTCATCCTTGAGAGACTCTGTGAGGTCTGCATCTATTCTCATGAACTTGTAGTGGTCATTTCTCTGCTCAAGCTGTGTGATGAATGAGGTATCGATATTGTGGTCAAGGATAACAGCGTTCATGCCCTGTTCCTTGAACAGCTTGATATACTGACCCTGCTGTACTACATCTGTGACATAGTAAACTGTATTTTTCTCAGGCTCCTTGTTTTCATCAGAGGCATTTGTATCAGCATTGTCAGCTTTCTTTGCATCATCAGAAGCATCGGCACTTTCTGCATCTGTTTTTTCATCCTCCGCAACAGGTGCGAGCAGCTCCGGAAGAGTCTGATACTTGTCATTGATGTCCTTGAAAAGAATATAGTCGTTTATCTTATCGCAGAACTTCTCGTCCTTTAAGCAGCCAAACTTGATGAATGGGCTGATGTCATCCCAGTATTTCTCATAGGCTTCCTTATCTGTCTTGCACATACCGATGAGCTTATCAGCAACCTTCTTGGTAATGTATTCAGAAATCTTCTTTACGAAGCCATCATTCTGGAGAGCAGAACGTGATACGTTAAGCGGTAAATCAGGACAATCGATAACACCCTTAAGGAGCATCAAAAACTCAGGAATGACTTCTTTGATATTGTCTGCGATAAATACCTGATTGTTGTAAAGCTTAATAGTTCCCTCAATTGAGTCGTACTCTGTGTTGATCTTAGGAAAGTAGAGGATACCCTTTAAGTTGAAAGGATAGTCCATATTCAGGTGAATCCAGAAAAGAGGCTCCTTGTAGTCTAAGAATACCTTTCTGTAAAACTCCTTGTATTCCTCGTCTGTACATTCATTCGGGCTCTTGGTCCAGAGTGGGGTTGTATCATTAAGCGGAACAGGGCGCTTAACGATTTTGAGTTTATCCTTTGCAGGAGATACCTCTACCTGCTCCTTTTCGCCCTTGTCATTTTCTTTTTCCTCGTACTTGGCGTCCTCATGGATTTCCTCAATGACAGTGTCAGTGTCACGCTTGTCAGCCTTGTCTATTGTCTCGTACTCCTCAGGAGCATTTTCCTTTGCAAGGTAAATCTCTGTAGGCATGAAAGAACAGTACTTTTCGATAACCTCACGTGCGCGGTACTCGTTTGCGAACTCAAGACAGTCGTCGTTTAAGTAGAGAGTAATCTCTGTTCCGACATCGTCCATGTCGCCATCCTCCATATTGTACTCTGTGCCACCGTCACATGACCAGTGTACAGGTGTAGAGCCCTCTTTATAAGAGAGAGTATCGATTGTTACCTCGTCGGCTACCATGAATGCTGAGTAGAAGCCGAGACCGAAATGACCGATAATCTGGTCATCATTTGACTTATCCTTATATTTCTCGATGAAGTCTGTAGCGCCTGAAAATGCGATACGGCTTATGTATTCCTCAACCTCATCGGCTGTCATACCAAGACCATTATCTATAATCTTTATTGTCTTTTCGTCAGGGTTTACAAGCACCTGAATCTTGCCCTTGTAGTCTGCAGGAAGGGAATACTCACCCATCATGTCAAGCTTTTTCAGCTTGGTGATGGCATCGCAGCCGTTTGAGATGAGCTCACGATAGAAGATATCGTGGTCTGAATATAACCATTTCTTTATAATAGGGAACAGGTTGTCGCTGTCAATTGAAAGATTGCCGTGTTTTTCTGTCATTTTTACACACTCCTTGTTTTTATTTACATTTACGCCGCGGCTATGGGCTGTGAGATTGCAACGTATCAGCCAATAATTCCTCAGAGAAAATATGAAGTCAGCCACAGGATTTTGCATGGATAGTTTGTGGCATGCTTTTGGCTGTGCCACTTTGTCCGGTAATGGAACCCTGCGGCAGTTCATATTTTATCTTCGGAACAACTGTCTGCTACCTGCAATTTAGCTTGTTTCCGCGAGTGTAGGTCATTTATTATTTGTAATAAACCAGCTTGTTATATAAGCATAATAAAATAATAGTTCGCATTGTCGGAAAAGTCAATAGAAAATTAGCACTCAAAAATAGTGAGTGCTAACAAAATAACAGAAAACCGCATGAATTGGGAATTTTTGTAATTGTGAAAAGTTTATAAACTTATTTTTTACTGGACATTATGGCGTAAAAATGCTAGGATTTATTTCATAAATGAGGTGCAAAATATCTTTTGACCCTCATATCATAATATAAATATAAGGAGACTGATATGTTACAGGCAGGTATTAAAGGTAAGAAAGAGATTACAGTGACTTTGGATAAGACAGCAAAAGCTATGGGAAGCGGCACGATGGATGTGTTTGCTACTCCGGCTATGATTGCGCTGATGGAAAATACAGCTTTTGAGAGTGTTGCGTCTGAGCTTGATGAGGGAAGTGGTACTGTCGGTACTGCGCTTGATATCAAGCATGTTTCGGCTACACCGGTTGGCATGAAGGTGACCTGTGAGTCGGAGCTTGTGAAGGTGGATGGCAGAGCGCTCACTTTTTCTGTAAAGGCTTTTGATGAGGCAGGTCTCATTGGTGAGGGTACACATGAGCGTTTTATAGTTTTTGAGGAGAAATTCCAGAAGAAGGCAGATGACAAAGCAAAATAGACAGGATTTAGATAGTAAAACACCGGAAATAAAAACGGAGAAAAGTAAGGCTGTAGGTGGTGATTGTAAGGAATCTAACATCGAAGGAAAAAGTGCGAGGAAATACAGCCGAAGATGGGATATCATTGTGACAGCCTTTGATTTTGTGACCAATTTTTCAGAGAGCTCTATTTCTGCATACGCAGGGCAGGCAGCCTTCTTTTTGATGCTGTCGTTTTTCCCGTTTTTATTGTTTTTCTTTTCACTGCTGAGCTGGACACCGCTCACAGAGGCTGATTTTCTGATGTGGGCAAGCTCATTTATTCCGGAGTCGTTTGGCGACATTATGAAGGATCTGGCCAGTGAGATGTATGCAAGCGGTACAGGCAGACTTTCAATTACTATGATTACCGCCGTGTACCTAAGCTCAAAGGCATTTATTTCGTTGCAGCTTGGGCTTGACGATATGTACCATGTGAAGGAAAACAGAAATTTTATTTTACGGCGCATATATTCGGTGTTTTACAGTATCGTTTTTGCACTGGCGCTCCTTTTTTTACTGGGTATCATGGTGTTTGGAAATAAGCTCAGGAAGATGTATTTTTCGAATATTCATCATATAATTGGAAGTATAATAGGCAGTGTGGTTGACTATCGCCTGGTAATCTGTATGCCGGTGCTTATTTTATTTTTCTGGGTGATTTATGTGTTTCTGCCAAACAAGAAGCATAGGGCAAAGTACCAGCTGCCTGGAGCAGTATTTGCGGCGGCAGCATGGATGATTTTCTCTGGAATCTTTTCTGTGTACGTGGATAAATACAATAATTATTCTTCATTTTATGGCACAATGACCACTATTGCGCTTATAATGGTATGGTTATATGGTTGCATGTATGTGCTTTTCATTGGCGGTATAATAAACCGCACATGGGAGGAGCGTATGGAGGCAAAAAAATATTATAAATAGCAAATTCGGAGGCTTCGAATATATGGATAACAATAACAAAGAAATGATAGAGGAACTCGTATCACAGATACTTGACGACTATCATGATGACAAAATCATAAATCAGCAGGCTCTTTTTTCACAGCCTGACAAGGAGGCTGTTTGTGATCTGCTCTCAAAGCTTATTAAGATAATGTATCCGGGCTATTTCAAGGGCACGAGCTTCAGATATTACAACCTGGACAGTCAGATTGCTGTTCTTTTGGAGGATATCATGTACAATCTGCGCAAGCAGGTGGTGCTTGCCCTGCCACAGAATCCTAAATACAGGAGCTTATCACATCACGAGCTCGTCAATATGTCTGAGAAAATCAGCAATGATTTCTTTAAAAGGATTCCAAAAATCAGGGCTCTGGTGGAGACTGATGTGGCCGCGTTTTTTGACGGAGACCCTGCAGCCTACAATTACAATGAGATTATCCTTTGCTATCCGGGACTGCTTGCAATCACTACAAACCGTATAGCCCATGAGCTGCATCTGCTGGGAGTACCGCTCATCCCGCGTATGATGACAGAGCATGCACACAGCAAGACCGGTATTGATATCCATCCGGGTGCCACTATCGGTAAGAATTTCTTTATTGACCACGGAACAGGAATCGTGGTTGGTGAGACCACTATCATCGGTGACAATGTCAAGGTATATCAGGGTGTGACTATCGGAGCACTCTCTACCAGAGGTGGTCAGAAGCTAAAGGGCGTGAAGAGACATCCAACTATCGAGGACAATGTCATCATCTATGCCGGAGCTTCTATTTTGGGTGGTGAAACTGTCATCGGAAGAGGTGCTGTCATCGGAAGTAATGCATTTATTACTTCTTCTATAGAGCCGGGTGCTCGTGTCAGCATCAAAAACCAAGAGCTTTCCATCAGAACCGGAGAGCGAAAGGAGCTTGTGGCCAGCGAGATGGAGACTGATCCGAGCTGGTTTTACGTAATATAATATTATAATATACTTTTTGACTGAGGTCGGTACGCGCGCCCCGGGCATTTAGTGTCGCACACGTACTCTCATGCAGGCTACGCTTTACAGTTAAGATACTGTATGAATTATGCTTTTTAGGGTTTCTATGCTTGACGAAACCGTCGAAACGCGCCGTCCATGGCGCGGTTCTCCTCGCTCCTGCGTCCATGCAGGAGCGTTTCTGCGTTTCGTAGGCATAATTCTAACAGTATCTAAACTGTTTCGCTATGCGCCTGAAGGAGAGTGCGTGTGCGCCACAGGTGTCCGGGGCGCGCGTACTATTAGCCATAACTGAAAAAAGTAAGAAAAATCTAAAAAAAGTAAGAGAAATCTAAAAAATATTATTGACATCTAAGTAACGTTAGAGTATACTAACAGCCGTAAGAGATACCAAATGATGTTTTTTATCATTAAAGACGTGAAACGAGGTAAATATGATGCCATTATCAATGAGTGGTGCCGGGGAGGCACAGATAATCAAGAAAATCGGCGGAAAGGAAGAGGTGAGAGCCTTCCTTGAGAAGCTGGGCTTTGTAGTAGGCGGAGAGGTGACTGTCATCTCAGAGATAGCCGGCAATATGATAGTCAATGTAAAGGGCGCCAGAGTAGCAATCGGCAAGGACATGGCAAATAAGATCATGGTCTGATATAACAATGTAACAGGCATGGATATAGCATGTATGACATATATAACACATACAACATATGCAGCAATGTGCTGTATGAGCTGTAATCATTTAAGATTTAAACGACTTTGTATATGATATTATGCAAACGTTTATATAAATTTTTAAACAACAATAAAATTAAAAAAGGAGTAGTCAGCATGAAGACATTAAAGCAAGCCAAAGTAGGCGAGACAGTCAAGGTTGTCAAGCTCACAGGCCAGGGTGCAGTCAAGAGACGTATCATGGATATGGGAATTACTAAGGGGGTTGAGATATTTATCCGCAAGGTGGCACCGCTTGGCGATCCGGTAGAGGTGACAGTGAGAGGCTATGAGCTATCACTTCGTAAGGACGATGCCTCTATGATAGAAGTAGAGTAAATTTTTTTTGACTATAGGTTAGTAAATACAAACTATAGACAGAATGAACAAACAGAAATAAGGAGATTAAAACATGGCAGTAAAAATTGCTCTCGCAGGAAACCCGAACTGCGGAAAAACAACACTGTTCAATGCCTTAACAGGTGCCAATCAGTATGTTGGTAACTGGCCTGGTGTTACAGTTGAGAAAAAAGAGGGAAAGCTTATCGGTCACAAGGATGTAGACCTGGTGGATTTGCCGGGTATCTATTCACTTTCTCCATATACTCTCGAGGAGGTTGTTGCAAGAAATTACTTAATCGGAGAGCAGCCTGATGCGATTATCAATATCGTGGACGGAACAAATATCGAGCGTAATCTGTATCTGACAACACAGATTATCGAGCTTGGTATTCCGGTGCTTATGGCTGTCAATATGATGGACATTGTAAAGAAAAACGGAGACACAATCAATATCAAAGCACTTGGAGAGAAGCTCGGCTGTGAGGTTGTTGAGATTTCAGCTTTAAAGAAGACAGGAATCAAGGAGACTGCAGAGAAGGCAATCCAGATTGCAAAGTCAGGTAAATCCGTTCAGAGGGTACATCACTTCGCAGATGATGTGGAGAGTACAATCGCAGGCATCGAGGATAAGCTTGGTCTTGCAGTAGCGGAGAACCAGAAGAGATTCTTTGCAATCAAGCTTTTAGAGCGTGACTCAAAGATTTCAGAAGTATTAAAGAGTGCTCCAAACGTAGACGCTGAGATTAAAGCTCTCGAGGATAAATACGATGATGACACAGAGAGTATCATCACAAACGAGAGATATCAGTACATATCTTCAATCATCGGCTCATGCGTAAAGAAGGCACGCGCAGGAAAAGAGACGGTATCAGACAAAATTGATAAGATTGTTACAAACAGATTTTTGGCACTGCCTATTTTCGCACTCATTATGTGGGGCGTATATTACGTGGCAGTATCATCACTCGGTGGAATAGTAACAGACTGGACAAACGACACACTCTTCGGCGAGTGGATTCAGCCGGCAGTACAGACATTTATGGAAAATGCAGGTTGCTCTGAGTGGCTCGTATCACTTGTAGTTCAAGGTATCATCGGAGGTCTTGGTGCGCCTATCGGATTTGCACCACAGATGGCTATCGTATTCTTATTCCTTTCAATCCTTGAGGACTGCGGATACATGGCACGAGTAGCCTTCATCATGGACAGAATCTTCCGTAGATTTGGTCTCTCAGGAAAGTCCTTCATCCCATTCCTTATCGGATCAGGATGTGGTGTACCGGGAATCATGGCAACACGTACTATCGAGAATGAAAAAGACCGTCGTATGACAATGATGACAGTAACAAAGATCCCATGTGGAGCAAAGCTTCCGGTTATCGCACTTATCGCAGGCTTTATCATGGGTGACGGCTGCTGGTGGATGGCACCTCTTATGTACTTTGCAGGAATCGGCCTCACAATCATTTACTGTATCATTTTAAAGAAGACAAGAGCATTTGCAGGCGAGCCTGCACCGTTTGTAATGGAGCTCCCACAGTATCATGTACCTTCAGTAAAGGGTGTGCTGTTGCACGTATGGGAGAGAGTATGGGCATTCCTCAAGAAGGCCGGAACAATCCTCTTCCTCTGCTGTGCAGTTATGTGGTTCCTTTCAAGCTTTGGCATCCAGGATGGCGCATTCGGACTTGTTGACACAGAAAACAGCTTACTTGCAGTAATCGGATCTGCAATCGCAGTTATCTTTGCACCACTCGGATTCGATACCTGGCAGGCAGTTGCATCATCACTCTCAGGCTTTGTGGCAAAAGAGGGTATCGTATCAACAATGGGTGTACTCTCAGGACTTGGAGAGGTAGAGGAGTATGCAGTAAGCATGCATGATCAGTTTGCAGCATTCTTCCCAACAACAATGGTAGCAGTATCATTCTTACTGTTTAACCTGTTTGACTCACCATGTCTTGCTGCTATCTCAACAACAGCTAAAGAGCTTAACAACCGTAAGTTCTTCTGGTTCACAATCATATTCCAGAACGTATCAGCTTACTGTGTAACACTTATGTTCTACCAGATTGTGGGACTTTGCATAGGTGAGGTAGCCTTCAACTTCTGGACAGTAGTTGCATTTGTACTCCTTGCAGGTGTATTATACTTATTGTTCAGAAAAGACCCTAATAAGGCAACAGTAAAGAACACTTCATTTGCGGCATCAAATGTGTAGCAGGCATTTAGCGGCAGGTGTTTAAATGAGAATCAACCTGGAGTTTAACACAGCAGACCTCATAGCAGTCATAGTTCTTCTGTGCCTGCTGGGGCTTGCCGTAAAGATTATAATAGGATTTTTCAAGGAAAAGAAATAATGCAGTAGTATATTTAGTAGCATTTGTAGTGAATAGGAGATGATGACATGCTGGCTGATATCATTGTAATTGCAATTCTCGTAGTGATAGTTGCACTTGTAATCAGGACAATAATCAAAGAAAGCAGGCAAGAGCCTGCAGTGTGGAATGGACTGCAGCCATTGCAAGGGCTGTCATTAATCCCCGGCATGGTGTGTATGAAGCACAGGATGGGCATTTCATGGAAAGAACTCATCTGCCGCTTAAGCTGCATCTGCCGGCATCGGTAACGATAGGAGGATGTATGTCGAAAGAAGCAATAGAGCAAAAAGAGGTAATCGTTGGCAAGCTAAAGGACAGCGGATGCAGGATTACAAAGCAGAGACTTATTTTGCTTGATGTAATCCTCGAGGGCGAGTGCGGAAGCTGCAAAGAAATTTATTACCGGGCGTCAAAGATAGACCACTCTATCGGGACTGCTACGGTGTATCGGATGATCAATACGCTCGAAGAGATTGGAGCGATAGACCGCAAAAATATGTACAGAGTGCAGGTATCCTAAGCCTGGTTTTATGAGGCACCCCACCGGTTCGGTGGGGTGCTTTGGAGTATTATATTACAGTAATTGCATTTTTTAGAAAAATCCGCTATACTATAAAAGGATATAACCGATTAATTAATTGGAAAGAGGGGGATATATAATGACAGCACTTAGACAGAGCGCAATAATGGAACTTGAAAAAATACCGGAAGATAAATTATCATTTGTGATACAGATTATGCAGGGTGTAAATGGATTATATGATGATTCAAATAGGGAAAAGAAGGCTGCATTTGCAAGACTTGAAAAATTGCGAAAAAAAGGAACCGTTGTTGATGATGCTGCTGAATTAGCAACTTATAGGGAAGAAAAGTATGGTAAGTAAGATTTTGATTGATACAAATGTATTAATTGATTATATTCTTGAAAGAGAACCATTTTTTGATGATGCAATGAGGGTTATTTCTTCATGTATTGATGGGAGTGTTAAAGGTTATATTGCAGCACATTCTATTTCGAATATGTTTTTTATATTAAGGAAGGATTTTACGATAAAAGAACGTAGAGAAATATTGTCCAATTTATGTACTATATTTGAAGTTGAAGGTATAGATAAATCCAAGCTGATGTTGGCTCTTTCAAATGAAAAATTTAGTGATTTTGAAGACTGTCTACAAATGGAATGTGCAAAGAGACGTGGAGTAGATTATATTGTAACAAGAAATATTGCAGATTTCACGTCATCAGAGATAGAAGCAGTTCTACCAAGCGAATATTTAAAATTATTGTAAATAGAAGCACACTAAGAAATAAAAAATCTTAGTGTGCTTTTTTTATACCCAAAATATGAAAAAAGATAAAAAACACTTGACATATAGGTATAAGTAAGATATATTTAACTCAGGTTAGAGATAACTAACACGAAAGGAGCCAAAATGTGCCAGGAAGTATTTCAGATTGCTATGAGCATGGATTTAAAGAGCGTGGAAATGCAGCTTGCCCTCCAGTGTGCCCCGCTAATTACAGGAGCGAGAATTTCAAATATGCTCATGATAGACAGCGCTGATGAGAGTGCCATGAGAGTGATTCTAAGAGCTTCCGGGATATCGCATTTCAGGCTCGCAGCAAGGAATGAGAAAACCGCCTTCCTCTTATTCCGCAGGAGCCTCTTAGAAGCATATCTGAATAATTCAGAGGCTTTGGACATACTAAAGAAAGCGGGATATGAGGATTTTTCATTCGGTAAGATATTACTTAGATTCAAAAAACACTACGAAGCATATCTGAATGACGAACACAAGCAGTTTCCGCATGAGATGGGACTTTTGCTTGGGTATCCGATAGAGGATGTGAGAGGCTTTATAGAGCATAACGGATGCGGCTGCCTGTATTCAGGATACTGGAAGGTGTACCGCAACGTACCACTCAAAAAGAAGATGTTTGAGGATTTTGAAAAGGCGAAGGAAAGTGTCATACAGTTATTGGCCGAGGATATAGATATGAGGCTGATACTGGAAATATATAAGGAAGAACCGCAGCAGATAGCGGTATAGGAGGAATTAAAATGAGCAAAATCAGTGTAGTTTATTGGTCACAGTCAGGCAATACAGCAGCAATGGCAGAGGCAGTTGCAAAGGGCGTCACAGATGCCGGAAAGGAAGCGGAAATCGTATTCGTAAGCAGTGCTTCAATAGATGAGCTTAAATCAGAGACAGCATTCGCGCTCGGATGCCCTGCAATGGGTGCAGAGGTGCTCGAGGAGGGCGAGATGGAGCCGTTTGTCACAGAGCTTGAGGGCTGCGTGGCAGGCAAGACAATCGGTCTGTTCGGTTCATACGGATGGGGCGATGGCGAGTGGATGCGCGACTGGGTAGAGCGAATGACAGCAGCCGGAGCTACAGTAGTAGGCGGTGAGGGTGTTATCTGTCAGGATGCACCGGACGATGATGCAAAGACAGCCTGCGAGGAGCTTGGAAAGAAGCTGGCAGCGGTATAAGCAAATCAGAACTATAGCGTGGCCGCGACAACAGGAATGGCCACGAAAAATATATTTTATCTCCGCAAAGTATAAACTTTGCTCCTAGTGTAAATCTGGGCCGGCGAACTTCCCATTCGCCGGCCCGCTCTCTTTTTAATGACATTTGGGCTATTGCATTGGATGGAGTTATTATTATATAATATATATGTCATAGGTTATAAATATAAGAGTATTAGGGAGGAGGAAGAAAATAATACCTATAACCTTTCTGCCTGGGAGAACAGAAAGGAGAATATAATGGCTGACAAAAAAGCAATTATAGATGAAACGCAATTTGAAGCTCAGTATGATGCAGAAGCGAAATTGCTATTAGCACAGAAACCATTTCTAGCAAATATTTTAGTGCGTACAGTAAAGGATTATATGGGATTAAATCCATGTGATGTTGAGAAGCTTATAGAAGGAGAACCTTATATAAGCACAATACCGGTCGAGCCAGGATTTACAAATTCAGTGCAGATTAAGGGGATGAATTCTGAAAATAAAGTTCGAAATGAAGGGGTTGCATATTTTGATATATTATTTTATGTGCGTACATCAGATGGATTATCAAAGGTAATAATCAATATTGAGGCACAAAAGTCTGAACCAATAGATTATGATGTTGAAATGAGAGGTCTGTATTATGCGATTAGAGAGGTTTCATCACAGTTGGACAGAGAGTTTGATTCTCAGAACTATAATGATATCAAGAAAGTATATTCGATTTGGATTTGTATGAACGAAAAGGATAATATGCTGGAAAAGATATATCTAACAAAGAATGATATTATAGGAATATCACGATGGAAAGATATGTATGAGATTGTTAATGTTGTGATTATTAGACTGGCTAAAACATTGGACTTGCAAACAGAACATGAACTTCATAGGTTTCTGGGTGCTTTATTTCTGCCAGAACTAAGTGCTGAGGAAAAAAACTATATGCTGGAGAATGAGTTTGATATCAAAATGGAAGGTGACAGAAAGGAGTTGTTGAAATCTATGTGTAATCTCAGTCAAGGAATAAAAGAACAAGGAATCGAACAAGGAATCGAACAAGGAATCGAACAAGGACGAAGAGAAGAGCGAATTTCTACATTGGTGACCTTCTTCAAAAATGATGGTACTGTAGCTGCAGCAAAACAAATGCTTAATTCGTCAGATGAAGACATTAAGATTGCTAAGGAACGTCTTTCGATGATTGAAGAGTAAAGATACAAGAAAACACCTCTATTGCAGTGCAATGGAGGTGTTTTTTTGCTATTGCCTAATCAGAAAGAATGTAATAAAAATTCGCAGATTATTACAATCTGCGAAATCCAACCTCCCTTATGTATAAAATAAGCATTTTATATAAATATGACCATTTTTCTGACCATTTATGGGATAACTATAGAATTGATTGCGGAGCGCTTGGTCTCCAGATTTGGATGCACATAGCGATTCAATGTAATATTTACATTGGAATGTCCAAGAATCTCACTTACACTCTTAGCGTCGGCGCCGCTGCTGATACAGTTCGTGGCAAAGGTATGGCGCAGTGCATGAAAGTGAGTATTCCCGATACCTGCTTCTCTTATATAGATATGAAATCTATTCTGATAAGTGCGGGGATCCATAGGCTGATTTTTCTTTAGAAAATAAGAGTCACCTTTTATTGAAGTGTTATAATAATCTGACAGCTTGTCATATATAAAGTCAGGGATAGGAATCTCACGAAGTGAATTTGAAGTCTTTGGTGAATCTATATATAAAGAAGTCTTTCTCGTGGCTGTGTGGTTATTTTGTGATGAACCGGATGTGTGTACCGTATCTACCGGAAGTCTCTGCACTGTGCGATTGACATGCAGAGTGCGGCTAATCATGTCGATATCTTCCCATTTCAGGGCACAAATTTCTCCTAAACGCAGCCCCATAAAAAGGCACAATAAAATACCGAGCTTATAGATATCAAGCTCGGTAAGAAGATACTCTGTTAGCTTTTGCTGGTCTGTTATATTGATTGTATTTATGTTGTTTGAGGATGTGACGGATGAACGTTTTGTCCTGTACGACAGATGAATTTCTCCAGTGCCATATGTGGCAGCTCCATATGCAAGGATTGAATTGAATATACAAAGTATGCTCTTTGTAACGCTCTCACCGACTGTCTCAGGCAGTAGCTTGAGTATTTCATTCTGATTTAACTGATCTATGACACTTTCTCCCCAGTTTGGTTTGATATATTTATTGTATATAGTAGAATACTTTTGAATGGTAGAGCACTTCCGGCTGGATGCTATACTTTCAAGCCATTTCTCAGCGACTGCCTTTACGGTGATAGCGGACTGCTTTGGAGCTGCTGTTTGATTAAGTGAAGCTGCTTTTGCTGAAAGCAGCCTTTCTGTTACTTCCTTATAGCTGTGGCCGTATACCGATTTGCACTTTTTACTGCCGGCTGTGTCTACTATGTAGTAGCGCCCCTCCCAGCGTCCGTCGGTTCTCTTTCTGATGTTGGTTCCTCTTCTTGACATGTCTGTTTCCTCCTTAAAAAATATATATGTATATATAATTTATAGGAAGAAGAATATTAACTCCATATAATATCTTCAGTTTTATTTCTGACCACAATTTTGACCATCTAAAAATAAAAAATATATAAAATACATCCCAATATTCCATTAAAAATGTAAAAAGATACAAAAAAAGATACAATAGTTGACATAAAATGACTAAAGTTTTATTATATATCTAGTGTTTTTAACAGAGGTAAAGTTCGCAGATTGTAATAATCTGCGAAATCCAACCTCCTTTTTTATGTAGTGTTTCACCCGGAGGCAGCAAATGAGCATACATCTTTACAAACACAACGAAGATGCATACAGAGCAGTCGAAACCATGCTGGAGGAAAAGCAGATGGCAGCCGTCATCCATCCGACAGGCACGGGCAAGTCGATGATAGCTTTCAAGCTCGTGGAGCAGCATCCACACAATCACTTTCTATGGCTATCGCCAAGTGAGTACATCTACAAGACACAGCTTGAGAACATAGACACACAGTTCTCAAACATAGAATACATGTCGTACAGCAGACTCATGAAGCATGAGGACAGCATAGACACCCTGCGCCCTGACTATATCATACTCGATGAGTTTCACCGCTGTGGAGCCACAGAGTGGGGCAAGAGTGTGAAAAAGCTTCTGGAAGCATATCCGAAGGCAAAGCGCCTGGGGCTCTCAGCGACAAACATACGATATCTGGACAACCAGCGCAATATGGCAGAGGAGCTCTTTGAGGGCAATATAGCCTCAGAGATGACCCTCGGAGAAGCAATCGTGAGGGAAATACTTCCGGAGCCTAAATATGTCATAGCCATGTATTCATACAAGAAAGAACTCGAGCAACTGAAAAAACGAATCGAGGGCTTATCAAACCCGGGACTTGTATCGGAAAATGAAAAGCTCCTAGAGCAGCTAAAACGTGCACTTGAGCAGGCAGACGGCCTCACAGAGGTCTTTGCCAGACAGATGACAAAGACAGATGGCAAATACATAGTATTCTGCTCAGGCAGGGAGCACATGGATGAGATGAAGGCGCAGGCAGGGGACTGGTTTAGCAAGGTGGACAAAAAGCCACACATATACACAGCGTACTACAACGATGCGTCGACCAGCAAAGCCTTTGCCGAATTCAAAAAGGATACAGGAAGCCACCTAAAGCTCCTCTACTGCATAGACATGCTGAACGAGGGCATACATGTGGACGATGTAGACGGAGTAATACTGCTTCGCCCTACGGTGTCACCAATCATCTATCTGCAGCAGATAGGCAGAGCACTGTCAGCAGGAAGCAAAACCCAGCCGGTCATATTTGACCTGGTCAACAACTTCGACAGCCTCTACTGTATAGACTGCCTGAAAAATGAGATGCAGGAAGCATTTTTACTGTATCCTGACACGCATTCGAAAAGAGAGCACTTTGACGACAGATTCCGCATCATAGATGAGACCAAGGACAGCAGGGAAATATTCATGCGCCTGCAGGAGAATCTGGGAAGTGCCTGGGACACATACTATGAGGCTGCCAAGCAGTGGTATGAGGAAAATGGAAATCTCAAGATACCAAAGAACTATGTCACGGAGTCAGGCCTCACACTGGGAGCATGGATAAACACCCAGAGGCGTGTGAAGTCAGGCAATATATCCGGAAACCTCACCTGGGAAAAGATACAAAAGCTAAACGATATAGGCATGATATGGGATGTCACGGACTCAAGCTGGCAGGAGGTACTTGAAGAGCTGAAATGCTACCGCAATACCTACGGCAATCTGGACATCAAGGCCAAATACGTATCGCCTACAGGCTTTAGGCTAGGCTCATGGATCAACAACATGCGCTTCAAGGTAAAAAAGTATGGACTAGAGCAGGCACTCACCGATGAGCAGAGAAAAGCACTCGAGGACCTTGGCATGATATGGGACCACAACAAGCAGAAGTGGGAAGAGTACTATAGCGCAGCCAAGGCCTACTATAAGGAGCATGGAAACCTCGAAGTACCTGCAAAGTATGTCACAGCAGACGGCATACCGCTTGGACGGTGGCTATCCAACCAGACCAATAGCCGCTCAATGACAGAAGAGCAGCTAAAGCGCTTGCAGAGCATAGGCTACAGGTCAGAAAGCAAGACCGCTATACAGTGGAACAGAAAGTTTGAGCTTGCGAAAACATATTACGAGAAAAACGGCAATCTGGACGTACCGGTATCATATTCCACAGATGGAGTGAAGCTGGGACGCTGGATATCAAATATCAGATGCAAAAGAAAAAACCCTAACGCCAGCGGCATGGTGCTCGACACAGAGCGCATAGCAAGGCTTGACAGCATAGGGATGAACTGGAAATAGGGTAATCAGGAAATACAGGGAGACATAGAAAAAATGTACAGAAAGAAAGGAAGAGGCTGGACAAAGCATATAGACTTTATGCTCTTAGATGTCCTGTGTATGCAGATAGCATTCATAGTCTCATACATATGGCGCTTTGGACTTGACAATCCATACATAGATAAGGACTACAGGATACTGGCAGTAGCATTTCTGCTCATAGATTTCTTCGTGGAAATAGTATCCGATGCCTTCAAAAATGTATTGAAGCGTGGCTATCTCGATGAGCTTATAGCTACATGCAAGCATGTGGCGCTTGTAGAAATAATAACAACCTTCTTCTTGTTTACCACACAGATGGGCGAGATATATTCGCGTATGTCTTACTACATCATGATTCCAATATATATTCTCGTGTCGTACATAGGCAGAGTGATGTTAAAGAAAATAATCAAAAAAAGAAGCTTTGCTTCATCGAAAAAATCACTATTTGTCATAGCACCGGAAAAGCTCCTTGAGGAGACACTCCATGGACTAAAGGAAAAAGGCTTTGGATACACACAGATTGTAGCAGCGGCAACAGATGCCGACCTGAAGGGCAAAACAATATGCGAAATACCAATCGTAGCAAATCACGACGGGATAGTGGACTACGCCTGTGAGGGATGGGTGGATGAGGTGCTTATACCACCATGCGCAGAAAGCGAATATCCCTATGAAATGGCAGACATATTCCTTGAGATGGGTATAGCTGTTCACAGGGGCATCACCAAAAACAAAGCCATGGCGGGCAGCTTTAATCAGATAGAAAAAATAGGTGACTACACAGTCATCACCGCAAGCATGAATTATGCGAGCACCACACAGCTTCTTGCAAAAAGAGGCATGGACATACTCGGAGGGCTGGTCGGATGCATCATCACCTTGATAGTGACGATATTTGTGGGACCGGCAATCTATATAGCATCACCGGGACCGATTTTCTTCGCACAGGAGCGAATCGGCAGAAACGGAAGAAAGTTCAAAATGTACAAATTCAGAAGCATGTACATGGATGCTGAGGAGCGAAAGAAGGAGCTCATGGCACAAAACAAGGTGAGCGACGGAATGATGTTTAAGATGGACTTCGACCCAAGAATTATAGGCAATAAGATACTGCCGGATGGAACAAAGAAAACCGGCATAGGACAGTTTATCAGGAAGACATCAATAGATGAGCTGCCGCAGTTTTGGAACATCCTCAAAGGGGATATGAGTCTGGTAGGAACACGACCACCGACACTCGACGAGTGGGAGAAGTATGAACCACACCACAGAGCCAGAATGTCATTCAGGCCGGGACTGACCGGACTGTGGCAGGTGAGTGGAAGGAGTAATATCACGGACTTTGAGGAAGTGGTGAAGTTGGATACCCAGTATATTGGGGAGTGGAGTGTTAAGGGGGATATAGCTATTCTTCTTAGGACAGTAGTAGGTGTGTTGAAAAATGATGGAGCAGTGTAGATTTTATGAATCATGTAGATAAACCAATTAGAATTGCACAAATAATGGGAAAGTTATGGGCTGGTGGTGTTGAAATGGTTGTATTCAATTATTATCGTGCAATTGACCATAGAAAAATTCAATTCGATTTTTATTATGATGCGGATTCTACAGTTGAACCACCACAGGATTTAATTGATATGGGAGCTCGATTTTATAAAATTCCACCATATCAACAGTTACATATATATTTAAAAACATTAGAAAAATATTTTAAGGAAAACAACTACACAATTGTGCATTCTCATATTAATACATTGAGTGTTTTTCCACTATATGAAGCTTGGAAATGTTCAATTCCAGTACGAATAGCGCATAATCATAGTGTTCCAGGGGGAGAAAGTTTAAAAAGGACAGCTTTAAAGTATTTTTTAAGGATTTTTGCAAGAGTATTTCCAACTGATTATTTTGCATGCTCTGAAAAAGCTGGAATATGGCTTTTTGGAAATAAAAATTTTAAGAATGGTAATGTCAATGTTATTAAGAATGCAGTTGATTTTGAACGGTTTAAAGTATCTGATATGTTTTTAGAAGACATGAGAAATACTTTGGAGTTGAAAAATAAGTTTGTTATTGGACATGTGGGTAGATTTACATTTGCAAAAAATCATAAATTTATAATAGAACTTTTCAAACAAATCTCTGATTTAAGAGATGATGCGGTTTTAATGCTGGTTGGTGATGGTGAAATGAATGGAGAAATACATAATTGGGTTGAAGAGAAGAAGCTTGATGATAAGGTGATATTTGTGGGACAAGTAGAAAATCCACAAATATATTATCAACTTTCAGATGTTATGATTGTTCCTTCAATTTTTGAAGGTCTTTCGTTGGCAACAATTGAAAGCCAGATTGCCGGAGTTCCTGTTGTTGTTTCAGATGCTATCCCAGAGGAAGCGATTATTAGCAATGGTGTTAAGAGATTATCATTGTCGGATAATAATTGGGTAGATGAAATAATTAAAATGGCTGATGAACATGTAGTGCTTAATGAAAAAAGCAAGGAATATAACATTGATTATGCATCAAAAAGATTAGAGTGTTGGTATATAAATAAATTTTATGACAGTATATTACACAAAAATGAGGGAGATATTGTGTAAAATTGGAATGGTAAATAAAATGAATAATAAAAAAATAAAAGTTTTACATTTAGAATTGGATGAACATTTAGGTGGTATAGAATCATTTTTATACAATTTGTATAATGCTATAGATAGAGAAAAAGTTCAATTTGATTTTGTATCAAGATCAGATAATCCTGCTTATAAATCAGAGTTGACAGAGCTTGGTGCAAATATATTTAAAGTATATTCTTTTAAAAATCCCTTTAAATATATGAATGATTTAAAGCAAATAATTAAAAACGGAGAGTATGATATTATTCATATTCATAAAAATTCTGCAGCTAATATATTGCCGTTTTGTGTTACAAATAAATTTAAAAATATGAAAGTATTTGTACACTCTCATAATACAAAACCTAGCGTTAATGGATGTACTTCTGTTTTACATAATATAAATAAAAAATTTTTATATGATAGTGCAAATAAACATTTTGCTTGTTCGCAAGTTGCGGGAGAATGGATGTATGGGAAAAATATAAAATTCAGAGTTCTTCTAAGTTAGTTAAAGACGTGTTAAAATAGGTTTAATAAAGAAAAAAGAAAAATTAAACGGCAAGAACTTAACATACCAAATAGTGCATTTGTAGTTGGGAATGTAGGGAGGTTTGCAGAACAGAAAAATCAAAAGAGATTGGTTGAAGTTTTTGATGAAGTCAAAAAACTTAATCCCAATAGTTATTTGCTTTTAATCGGGGATGGGAATCTGAAAGAAAAAATACAGTTATATGTTAAAGAAAAGAATATAGAAAATGTAAAATTTTTAGGAGTTAGAAATGATATCCCTGATTTAATGATGGCAATGGATGTGTTTGTTATGCCTTCGTTATATGAAGGGTTACCTATTGTAGGAGTTGAAGCACAGGCTGCTGGATTAAATTTATATCTTTCAAATACAATATCGAAAGAAACTCAGCTAATAGATTCAGTTAAGTGGTTTGATTTAAATGAATCTAATAAGAGAATTGCAGAAAGTATAAAAATAGAAATGATAGATGATGAAGAAAGAAAATGTAGAAATGATGATGTAAAGAATCATGGATATGATATAGAACAAACAGCAAAAGAACTGTTATATGAATATGAGGAATGTTTAAGATGATTGAAAATAAAAAAATAAGAATTGCTTATTGCTTGGTAGGATTAGATGGTGGTGTAGGCAACTTTATTTTAAACTATCTAGATCACTTTGATTTGTCAGATTATGAGGTGCGAATAATTGCACATGATTGTAGTTCTGATGTTTATAGGAAAGAATATGAAAAACGTGGATTTAATGTAATTCAAGTAAGGTCAAAAAGAAAAAGTATTATTGGTAATTTGATAGACTTATATAATGCAATTGATGGATGTAATATTGTACATGCGCATATGACACTTACAAATGTATTTCCGTTATTTGTTGCATGGATTCTTGGAATAAAAATTAGAATTTGCCATTCACATTTGGCAGGAAAGATATCATTCAAAAGTAGAGTTTTGTCTTTTATGTCTAGGATTTTTTCTACTGATTTATGGGCATGTGGGCTGAAAGCGGGAGAATATATGTATGGTAAAAAGAATTTTAAAGTAATTCCTAATAGTATAGACTTAGAAAAATTTAAATATGACAAAAAGATTTGCGATAAAGAACGGTTAAAATATAAAATAGATAATGAGACTTTTGTTGTTGGGAATGTTGGACGTTTTACTTATCAAAAGAATCAAAGATTTATTTTGGAAGTCTTTAAAAAATTACAATACGTTATTCCTAATTCTATACTTATTTTGATAGGAGAAGGTGAGGATTATGATGCAATAGAGAAAATGGCTAGAGAATATGGCATATATAATAAAATTATATTTTTAGGTGCGATTAAGGATGTTAACAATAAATTAAATTTGTTTGACTTGTTTATTTTACCATCAAGATTTGAAGGACTTCCAATTTCATTATTAGAAGCACAGGCTATTGGACTTCCATGTATAATATCAGATAATATTAGTGAAGAGGTAGTAATAAATGAAAATGTTTTTAGATTATCGCTGGATGATTCAATAGATAGTTGGGTAAATAGGATAATCGAGCTGAAAAAAGTGGGGAAATGTAAAGATAATTCAAGACTTATTGAAAGCGGTTTTGAAATTAATAATTGTGCTCAAAAGTTGGATTTATATTATAGAAAAATGATAGGAAGTAGAAAATGATACCATATTTAGTGATTTTTGTTTGTTCTATATTTTTTTTGTATGTTAGTGATAAGACTAAAAATAGAGCAATAAAATTTTTATTTACTGTAATTGCAATATTGTTACCAAGTATTTTAGCAGGTTTACGAGACTATTCAATAGGTACTGATGTTGAGCTGTATGGAAATATATGGTTTAAGAATGCATGTTATGCAAATGATTATTTTGAATATGTTCAACATGCAATGTGGGGAAGCATCGGCATAGGATATTCAACATTAAACTATATTGTAGCAATGTTTACTGATAATGCGCATTGGTTTTATTTTATATTAAACTTAATTACAAATTCATTTGTATATTTTGGTTTAAGAAGAAATAGAGATATATGTAGTATACCTGTTGGTTGTATAGTATATTATTTCATTTTTTATGGTATTTTTTTAAATGCACTTAGACAATCAGTGGCAGTCGTAATTGTATTCTGGGGATTTTATTATATACGAAATAATAATTTAATTAAGTATATACTTACAGTAATCTTGGCATCGATGTTCCATTCTACCGCATTGATTGCGATTGTGTTGTATGCTATTCATTGGTTTGTTAATATGAAAAATAGCAGTACAAGAAGGAGTATATTAATAGTTTGTTTAGCTGCTGTTTCGTTAGAATTTTGGAATATCGTTACAGTTTTGTCTAAGTATGGTTTTATTTCAGATAGATATAGTATTTACGGAAATAATTTATCTTCTGGCGGTGGGTTTATAATTAGAATTATTTTTTATGGTTTCTTTTGTTTTGTTTTATATTTTCTGGCTAATTATTCAAGTAACTCATTACTAGAAAATGATTTTAAAATTTATAATTTAATTTCCGTATTGTTTAGTGTACTATCTGCAAGAGATGCTCAAAGTGTTAGAATAGTAATGTATTATGATATATTTTTAATATATTATTTTTCTTATATATTAAAAAATAATTTAATAGTAAAAAGAAATAAAGCAGGTTTTAAAATTATTATGATAGTATTGCTTATTTTATATTGGATTGTAGTTTTTGGAATTAGAAAATCAGATCAAATTGTTCCATATCAGTTTATGAGGAGATAGCATGGAAAGATTAGTTTCAATAATAATACCGGTTTATAATGTACAAAACGAATTAAAGTCATGTGTAGATAGTGTTATATCACAAACCTATAAAAATATTGAGATTATTATTATAGATGATGGGTCTACAGATGGATCAGCAAAAATCTGCGATAATTATGAAAAAAAAGACAATCGAATTAAGGTAATTCACAAATTAAATGGAGGATTATCAGATGCAAGAAATTGGGGATTGGAATACGCAAGAGGAGAATATGTATATTTTTTGGATTCTGATGATTTAATTAAAGTAGATACTATCGAGTTGCTAGTATGTTATTGTGAAAAATATGATGCGGAAATTGGAATATCATGGTTTTGTAGTTTTTATTCAGATTCACAATTAAAGAATTTATTAATTAGCTGTGGGAATAAAGATATTGAAATTATGAGCAAAAAAGAAGCAATAAAAAAAATGATTCTTCCAGGAAATTATGATCATAGTGGATGTGGAAAATTATATAAAAGAAGCTTGTGGAAAGACGTGGCTTTTCCGAAAGGAAAGCTATATGAAGATTTATATACAACATATGATTTGTTCTATAAGGCTAATAAGGTAATTTATCTTTTGGAACCTAAATATTTATATAGACAAAGAATTGGATCTATTATGAATTCAAAGATTGACGTAAAGCATTTGGAACTTCTTGATATATCAGATATGGTATCAGATAAATTAGTTAATTGGTATCCAGAATTTAAAGAAATTATAAGAAATAAACAAACTCAAACATATGCAAATTTATTATTTAAAATAATGAATTATGATAGAAAAACGTATAAGGAGACTCAAAAAAGAATAGTTTCATTATGTAGAAAAAATGTTGTGAAATGTTGTTGCTCACCATATATGAAAATAAATGATAAAGTAAAAATAATTTTAATATCGCTGAATAAATCAATATATCCATTTTTTTATAAAATAGCAATAAAGAAAAATATGAAAGGGGAAAATTATGATTCCTAAAGTAATCCATTATTGTTGGTTTGGGGGGAATCCCTTACCTGATTCGGCTAAAAAATGTATTAATAGTTGGAAAAGATTTTTTCCAGATTATACAATCTTAGAATGGAATGAAACTAATTTTGATTTTAATTGTAATGCATATGTAAGAGAAGCATATGAATCAAAAAAGTGGGCATTTGTTAGTGATTATGCGCGTTTTTGGATTTTATATCATAATGGAGGCATTTATTTTGATACTGATGTTGAAGTGATAAAGTCATTTGATGATATATTAGATATAGGTGGATTCATGGGACAAGAAGCAAGTGTCCCTTCTGATGTGAAATTAATTGATAAGAAAGATAAGATTTTGGGGGATTCGATAGTTGTTAACCCTGGGCTAGGCATAGCCGTAGAACCTGGTCTACAGCTATATAAAGAACTTTTAGATTTGTATGATAGATTACATTTTATTAAACATGGCGAGATAGATACAACGACGATATGTGTTTATACTACAAACATTTTAAAAAGATATGGATATAATGAGAAAAATGAGAAGATTCAAAACATAGCAGGAATCACCATTTATCCACCAGAGTATTTCTGTCCATTGAATTATAAAACTGGAGAAATTGTAATGACAGATAATACACATAGTATACATTGGTATGGTGCTACTTGGAGTTCTGACTTTGATATTAAAATGTCAGAAAAAAGAAGATTTTATATAGAAAAATATGGTGAAGATAAAGGTCAAATGTATTTTAGAATAGCCACAATTCCAAAGCGATTAGGAAGAGCAATGAGTGAAAGAGGTATTTGGGGCACAGTTATATTTTGTATAAGAAAGATAAAAATATTTTTCACTAACCATAGAAAAAACAGAGTATAATTATTTTTTGATTATGCAAAAATTATAAATATAATATGGAAAGGTTTGTCATACATTATGAGTAAATCCTATTATGAATTGAAACATAGAAAGACAAGAGTAGTTTTTGTTGCTAATTATGCTGCATTTTATTCGGGCAATTTTATTGCTTCTTTAACTGAATTGGAGAAACAATTAATAAGACGAGGTATTACTGTTTTATATGTTTTTCCCAAAAATGCACCATTCTGTAATTGGGAAGAAGGGGGAAAATTTGATGAACACCATGCGATTTATACTGTTGATTTTGAACCACATGCCTTGACAGTTGAACTTAAAAACATAGTTAGAAGTGAAACAGAGGATTCATATACAATTATTCATATGCATTTTTTGGCGTGGAAGGACATTGGGATTATTACAAGGAAACTAAAAAATGAAAATTGTATGTTTGTTGCACAAGAGCATATGCGTGTGGATTTTGGCAGAGGGCATTCAGGACTGACATTAATGAGAAAGTGTAAAGCTTATATTAAGCAGGTGCTATATAAGTATGCAACTGCTAAATGTAGGATGATTGGTGTGAGTGATGCAGTATATGAAGATCTTTGCCAAATTAGAGGTAAGAAATCTCAAACATATATGGTTCGAAATGCTATTTCGACGAGTCGGTTAGATGGTAGTAGGTGCAATTCACTTAACTTGAATCCTTTGCGTGATGTAGTAATTTTTGGTACTCATTTTGAGCGTAAGGGGGTTGATATAGCTCTTAATGCTGTTATTGAGTCAGAACTTCCAGTTCGTTTAGTGGTACTTACTCATCACGAACAGGATGCTGAGAAACGGTTGGATGCACTTTACCCTAGTTGGCATAAATATGCGGTAGTTGAGCATGTGGTGGAAGACATTGCAACTGTTTATGACTATGCTCTTTGCTTTATTTCACCATCTCGATCTGAGGCATTTGGATATGCAGTGGTGGAGGCTGCTTATTGTGATACTCAGGTAATTGCTTCGGACATACCGGGCCAGAACTCGATTCGATGTGTTCCGGGAATTCAATGGGTTAAGGCTGATAGTGTTGATAGTTTGGTTGACGCTTTGACGTATTGTTATGAAATTAAGAGTAATCAAAGTGAAATAATTAAAGTACAGAAGGAAACGCAACGAGCTTATATCCGTGAACACTTTGGATTGAATGTGTGGTGTGACGAGATTATGAAGGTATATGGGCTGTATGAGGTGTAATAAAATGGAGTATTAAAATGAATAAGTATAAATATTTATTAAAGAATATAGGGCTTTTGACACTGAGTAATTTCGCTACAAAATTTCTTGGCTTTTTTTTGGTTCCATTATATACAAACATTTTGACAACAACTGAATATGGAACTTATGACATTTTTAATACTACAATTGGTGTTTTACTTCCAATTCTTACATTAAATATTCAAGAAGCAGTTATGCGGTTTTCGATTGATAGAAAATACAACAGGAAGGCTATTGTAACCATTGCTTCTAAATATTTAATATTGTCAAATCTGATTGTACTAGTGGGGTTATTAATTAATAATTCGTTTGGAATTAGTGCCATTATAAAACAATATTCTATATATTTCTTTTTAATGTTTTTATGTCAGTCAGTGTCGGGAATGATAACGATGTATGTAAGAGGTATAGACAGAATTGCAGACCTTTCGGTATCAAGTCTTTTGGCTTCCATAATCACTATATTATTAAATGTTTATTTTTTAGTAGTTCTTCAGTGGGGATTGGCTGGATATTTTTTAGCTAACATTATAGGACCAATAATTCAATCTATATATTTGATTTTAAGGTCGAATATTATTAGAGATTTTAACATGAAAAATCCATATAAAAAAGAAAAAAAAGAAATGATGGACTATAGCAGACCATTAATTGCCAATAGTATTGCATGGTGGATAAATAATGCGTCAGACAGATATATAGTTATTTTCTTTTGTGGACTTGCTGAAAATGGTATCTATTCTGTTGCTTCAAAAATTCCATCTATTTTAAATATTTTTCAATCTATATTCAATCAGGCTTGGACTTTATCAGCAGTAAAAGATTTTGATTCAGAAGATAAGCATGGCTTTTTTTCAAATACATATAAAGCATATAATTGTATGTTGGTGATTGTTTGCTCGGGAATAATTGTATTTGATAAAGTTATTGCAAAATTTCTTTATGCGAAAGATTTTTTTGTAGCTTGGAGGTATGTTCCATGGCTGACTATAGCTATTTTATTTGGTGCGATGTCAGGATATATTGGTGGATTTTTTGCGGCAGTTAAAGATTCAAAAACTTTTGCAAAGTCTACTATATATGGTGCAGTCACTAATCTGATATTGAATTTGATTTTCACCCCATATATGGGCGCGTTAGGAGCTGCAATTGCTACAGCTATTTCTTATTTTGAAGTGTGGGCATTTAGATATTGGCATTCAAAAAAGTTTATTAAAATTAGAATTAATATTAGCAGAGATTTATTAAGTTACATTTTATTGATTATACAATCAGTGATTATTTTATTAGATACACGAAGTATACAATTATATTTAATTGAAATATCAATATTTGTTATCATAATGATACTTTATAGTAAAGATTTAATTTTGCTTTTTAATAAAGGGGGAAAAATAGTGTTTAGGAAGGAAAAGCAGAATGAATAGTAAAAAAATAGGTATTATTACATGGTTTACAGGACCAAATTATGGAACAAATCTTCAGGCTATAGCTCTTCAATATTATTTAAGAAAACAGGGATATGAAGTTAATATAATTAATTATGAAGTACCATATCTGAGACAGACGAAGACAATAAAAAAATTGATTAGAAAAGTAATATATCAGCCCAAGGAATTGGTAAAAAAATATGCTTTAAAACTTGTATATCAGCCCAAAAATTGGATTGTGAAATATGCATTAAATAAGTATAGAAATGAGATAGAAGAACGTGATAATAAACTAACTGTGGCAATACAGAAAAATTGTGTTTTAACATCAAAAGTTAGAAATCTCAATGAACTTATTAATATCTGTAATAGCTATGATTTGTTAATATGTGGCAGTGATCAAATTTGGAATCCTAATTGGTATAATAGGTTTTATTTTGCTGATTATGATGAAATTACAACAAGACGTATAGCATATGCACCAAGTATGGGAGTTAATGCAATATCAGATACAGTAATTCCAGATATAAAGCGAAGTATTAGTAAATTTGATTATGTTTCAGTTCGTGAAAATAAAGCGGCTGATTTGTTAGAAGCATGTACAGGTAGAAGACCTACAGTTGTTGTAGACCCAACTTTTCTGTTATCAAAAGAAGAATGGGAATGCATTTTTGAATTAGAAAAAACAGAAGATCAAGATTATATTTTGGCTTTTTTCTTAAATGATGAATATAATCATTTAAAAGCAACAAGAAAATTTGCAAAAAGAAATTCATGTAGGTTAATTTTAATTCCATATAAGGGAATGACGTATTTACAATCTGCAGATATTTGTGCAGATGCAGGATTGGAGGATATGCTACGACTAATAAAAAATGCCAAATATGTTGTTACAGATTCATTTCATATTACGGTTTTTTCAATCATTTTCAATAAACAGTTTTTTACGTTTCAACGTTTTAAAGATGATGCATTTACATCACAAAATGTAAGAGTTATCAATTTATTGGAGTTGACCGGGTTAGAGGGAAGATTGATTCCATTTAGGTCTAAAAATATTGTGGATATAGATAATATAATATATAGTGAATGTATGATTAAACTTGATAATGAGATTAAAAATAGTAAAAAATATTTAAAAACAGCAGTAGAGCAATCTAATGAAAATTGAGAAAAAAGTATGTGATTAAATATATGAGTATAAGGAAAGGATATGGTAATTTCGTATTTTAATTACCATAATAAACATAATGGAAAAAGTTACTGCAATTGTTGCAATTTATAAATCAGAAAGATTTTTACCTAAGTTATTGGATTCAATAATTAATCAAACGTGGAAAAATCTTGAAATTTTACTTGTGGATGATGGCTCTCCGGATAATAGCGGATTAATCTGTGATGAGTATGCAAAAAAGGATGAGAGAATAAGAGTAATTCATAAAAAAAATGGTGGAGCATGTGAAGCCAGAAATGTAGGTCTTGCGGAAGCTACAGGTGAATATATACTTGTAATTGATGGAGATGATTGGTTAGAAGAAGATTATGTCGAATATCTTATGAACTTAATACATGAAACGGGTTCGGACATGGCAATGACGGATAAAATTTTTACTACACGGGATAGAAACCAGATAGAACATGATAGGATAGAAACTTGGACCCCTGAAGAAGCATTTTGTGGCATCATCTATCCTAAAATTCCTATTGGACCGTGGAATAAGATATATAAGACTTCTTTATTAAAAGATAATCATATTGATTTTAACCGTCCATGGTCAGGTGAGGGGTTATATTTTTCAGCAATGGCTGCATCGTGTTCAAATAGAGTTGGTGTTGGTCATAAAAAAATTTATAATTATCGTTTAAATAATGAAAATAGTGGATTGACTCATTACAATGTTGTGATGGGAACAAATGCATTAGAAAATATAAAATATATTAAAGAAAATAGAGTAATTAAGACGAAAAGGACAGAGAACGCCTGCAATTGGCATATTTGGTAAAATTATGGATATATTCTATTTTTGATTGTTGCAACAAATTCTGTTTCGCAAAATAAAGTCCTTTATAAAGATTGTATTCATAATATACGAGTAAGATTGATTAAAGTCATAATTCATTCAGAACTCGGAGTTAAGACAAAAATCAAAATGCTAATACAAGGATTGTCACCTGTAAGATGGGCAAAGAATGATATAAAACAGCAGCTTGCAGCTTTTAAAGCGGATACAATGGAGTAATGAAGGAAAAAAACAATGGGATTAAAATCAAAAATAAAAAAAATATTAGCACAAAAGGAATATTTACCTATTTCTCATCCAATTTCTGCGATTAAAGAATTCGAAGGAAAAGTTGTATTAATCTCAGGTGGTTCTGGGGGAATTGGTTTGTCAATTGCAAAGTCGCTTATGGAATCGGGTGCTTCTGTAATAATTGCTGGAACTAATGAGAAAAAACTTGACAAAATAAGTAAAGATATCAGTGTAGATACTGTAATAATGAATTATTCGAGGCCGGAAACTTTCAAAGATGTTATAGGAAGGGTGACAGAAAAATATGGACATCTTGATATTTTTATTAGTTCCGCTGGAGTGCATACAGAAAATGTTAATTTTTGGGCAATGAATCCGGAAGAGTTTGACAGAGTGATGGATATCAATCTAAAAGGGGTATTTTTTGCGTGTCAATCTGTTGGTAAATATATGATCGATAATAATATTAAAGGAAGCATTCTACTCATATCATCATCTAGAGGCTCAGAACCGGCATGGTCTCCATATGGAATTTCTAAATGGGGCTTAAAAGGGTTAACGGAAGGACTCGGACAAATATTTATACCTTATGGAATAAACGTTAATTCTATTGCTCCCGGCTCTACGGCTACTGGGTTAATTGGCATTAAAGATGGAGATAGCATTACATCTGAAGAAAATGGGATGGGAAGATTAGTTATGCCGGATGAAGTTGCTACTCTTGCAAAGTTACTTGTAAGCGACGCAGGTAAAATGATTGATGGTGAAGTAGTGCATATTGCAGCTGGCAGGGGAACCTTTGATATAAGATAAGTAAAGGACTGGTAATCATTTGCAACAGTTTTTTACATGGAGTTTTACTAAGAGAATAGTTATATTTGCAGGTTGTGAATCAAACATTTTTAAAAGTATTGTTTCTTTTGCGATTTGTATGTTAATTACAATTATACTTCATGAATTATTTGAAAAACCAATTATAAAATTATTAAAACATACATAAAGCTTGCTTTAAATGTTAATAGAAGGTGGGGCGATTATGAAAAGTTGCTATGAAAATTTTAAAAAGGAAAATAGAATAAAATTATTCGGTCATGAAGATGCTGGCAAAGAAGAAGATTCAAGATTGTCTTCTTATTATTATAAGACAGTTCAGTATGAAGATGTTATGTCAGATATTGGATTGCAAATTGTGATGGGAGAAAAGGGAACTGGTAAGTCAGCATTATTGAAAATGGCATATATTGACTGCGAGAAGTGTGATATAGTTCCAATTTGGATTAGATTGGATGATTTGTCTGAATTATATGCGGACATTTTGCGAGATGATGACTTGTATTCCCTTAAAACTTTGTGGAAAAAGGCAATAAGCAAGATGATAATCATGAATCTTGTGTCTAATATGAATTTTATAAAGCGTGATGATTGTGAAAAGGCGGTTTCATGGGCTTACAATTATGGTTATAAAGAAAGAGATTTTATATCTAGAGCCACCCAGATTTTAAAGCCTATATATGAAAATTATGCAAAGATTGATGGTGACTTAACTTGCGGAGAGCATCATATTTTGCCTAGATTTTTAAAGAAGAGACAGATTCGCATTTTTTTAGATGATTTTGATTTGGATTGGCAAGGTAAAGCATCTGATATAAAAAGGGTTAAGAGTTTACTTCTATCATTGAGTGATATGACAAGTGATATGAAAGGGGTATCAGCAAGAATTGCATTGCGTACTGACGTGTATGAAATGATTAGATTGGAAGAATTTTCAGATAAATTTGAAAGTTCATTGATTAAATGCAAATGGAATAATCAGGAAATCATGATTGCCTTAGCAAAACGTATATGTACGTATTTTAATGAAGAATTTGACGAGTCAATCTTAGACGATCCATCTAATTTGCAATATAACATTGCTAAGTATTTGGAACTTGTATTTGTGCCTAAATTTGATAGAAGTACCAAGGTTTGGGCTGATGCACCAACTCACAGAGTTATTTATTCTTTGATACGTAGAAAACCAAGAGATATGGTTAAATTATGTTATAGTGTAGCGGAAGAGGCATATAACAAAAAATTGGATAAAATAGATGCATCGTGTTTTTTAGCAGTACTTGAAAATTATTCAGGAGAGCGTTTCAAGGATTTAGTTAACGAGTATAAGAAACAAATGCCTTTAATAGATAAGTTGCTAATGGCAATGGCGCCTACTCGTTCCGAAATGGAGAGTAAACAGGTTGAGAGATATGTTTATTCGACGCAGGAGCTATATGAAAAAATAAAGGGTATACAGAATAATATATCAGTTAATATGTATACACCGGATAGAGAGAATATGGGAATGGCAGATTTTCATCAAATAGCTCATTTCTTATATAAAGTTGGATTTATTACTGGAAGAAAAAGAAATATGTCTGGTAAGATTGAACGTGTCTATTATGATGAAAAGCCATATTTGTTAGAGATTAATGTTGGAGATAAAGGTTATTCATGGGAAATACATCCTGCGTATAGAGGTGCTTTAGCTACAGGAGCCAGTGACAATTGGCAAAATACACTTAGAATCGATGAAGATAATTGATATAAATATGTTCGCAGTAGACTTTATCTATTAAAATAACTTTTGTAGGTATAAATTTGTTTTATAAGAAGAATCATACATAAGGAGACCAAAAAATGGGAAAATACTTCGGTACAGACGGCTTCCGCGGTGAAGCCAACGTAAATTTAACAGCAGAACATGCCTACAAGATCGGCAGATTTTTAGGTTGGTATTATGGTGAGATCAAGAAGCAGAAGCAGTTTGATGAGCCTCCCAAAATCGTGATAGGAAAGGACACCAGGCGCTCCAGCTATATGTTCGAGTATTCACTGGTTTCCGGTCTGACAGCTTCGGGAGCAGACGCGTATCTATTGCATGTTACCACCACACCTTCTGTGGCTTATGTTGCCAGAACAGATGATTTTGATTGTGGTATCATGATTTCTGCGAGCCACAATCCGTATTATGACAACGGCATCAAGCTCATCAATAGCAATGGTGAGAAGATGGATGAGGAGACTATTCTCCTTGTGGAGGATTATATTGATGGAAAGCTTCGTCTTTTTGGACAGGAGTGGGAGGATATTCCTTTTGCTCATAAGCATGCCATCGGTTGGCCGTAATCGCTATATGGGTTACCTCATTTCGCTCGGAGTGTATTCCTTCAAGGGTATGAAGGTTGGTCTCGACTGTGCCAACGGAAGCTCCTGGAATATGGCAAAGTCAATTTTTGAGGCGCTTGGTGCCAAGTGCTACGTGATCAATGCTCAGCCAAATGGTTTCAATATCAATAATGATGCCGGTTCTACTCATATTGATGGACTGCAGAAGTTTGTGGTAGATAATGGTCTTGATGTTGGCTTTGCCTATGATGGTGATGCGGATCGCTGTCTTTGTGTAGATGAGCTGGGCAATGTTATCACAGGTGATCATATTCTCTACATATACGGACGCTACATGAAGGACAGGGACAAGCTTCTTACCAATACTGTTGTGACCACAATTATGTCCAATTTCGGTCTGTACAAGGCATTCGATGAGCTTGGAATAGGCTATGCCAAGACCGCTGTTGGAGACAAGTATGTGTATGAATATATGCAGCAGAACGGCTGCCGTATCGGTGGTGAGCAGTCCGGACATATCATTTTTTCAAAGTATGCATCTACAGGTGATGGTATTCTTACCAGTCTTAAGATGATGGAGGTCATGCTTGCCAGAAAGCAGAAGCTGAGTGAACTCTGTGATGGTCTCACAATCTATCCACAGGTGCTTGAGAACGTGCGAGTAGCCGACAAGGCAGAGGCTCTTGCAAATCCGGATGTACAGGCAGCGATTGAGCAGGTGACAGCAGAGCTTGGTGACACCGGTCGTATTCTGGTGCGTGAGTCCGGTA
>OGMM01000125.1_pt1 | contig 45966 bp, 40 predicted proteins | sample 1573221 | NCBI WGS metagenome assembly OGMM01 (sample SAMEA2581988, study PRJEB24529) | metagenome | biome: Human gut stool | place: China | collected 2011 | reverse complement strand
GTTCTTTCGATTGCCGGTGCAAAGATACAACATTTTCGGGCAGAATGCAAGCTTTCACCCTAACTTTCTATGTGAGAAAATCTATAAGTAGCTGTAATACAATAAGTTCTGTTGATTTTCTTTCTGAACTTTATTGCAAATAACAAAAAAACGCTGAAAAAAGTACAATGGAGAACACAGAAAGGCAAAAGCGGTCATTTCCGGTCATGGTCATTTTCGGTCATTTTCAAAATGAGTTGGGTCATTTTGAGCTATAGTAAATATAAATATTATTTATATTATACTATAGATGACCTTTTCTCCCCCGAAACGAAAATGACCGGAAATGACCATGACCGAAAATGACCGGAATATAATCCTCATAGTGATGGGAGATAATGAATTATTAGATGCACTAAAGTATTGGTTATTAATGTTATATATGATTTGTATGTAGTCTTGCTATAATTGTGTACGTATAAAATAATCTACATTCATCAGGCTCATATTTGTACCTTATTGTTCTTCTTTTGCCCTTTTTCTACCTGTCATTTCTTCTATTTTTGTTAAAAATACCTACCTTTAGTGCATGATTCCGAGTCCGAGGAGGGGCATTTTTGACCATACTAGAGGGGGTAAAATACCTTCCTAACCCCCATATTTTGCATTTTTCCGTTAAATAACGTGATAAAATTCTTGGGTTTGCCAACTTTTTATTATCTTTGCTAGCAATTAACAAATTATTGACGTAGCAATAGTCTGGAAAGCTAGAAACTACATAATAACAGTACTAAGATGAAAAGATATAACTTATTGATGCACAAGGTTTTAGGGGGGGGGTAATTTTGCTCAGGCAAAGTTAGTCCAATATCATCATGTTCTTATCCGCAGGCGAATATTATCTTATTTTTATATGATAATAGTCGCTTTTTTTATGCTTTCTTCCACCGCCTGTTCTAGCGACGAAGAAACAGAAAAAACAGAGGTTTTCGATTACGAAACCACATTTTTAGCCCACGAATGGCAGATTTCAGCCCTTTATCAGCGCGTTGGAAGTATCTTTATCGACGTAAAAGAGGCTCCTTTGTTCTGCAGTTTCACCTCAGATGCTATTTCTTTCTCCGAAACGACGGAAGTGAACCACTTCGACGAAGGCGGTAAAATAACCCAAACTACCACCGAAAACGTTGCTTGCGGTCACTACACCTATTTAATAAAGGAGAACAAAATACAGATAGATAATCAGATATTCACTATTACGGACAACAACGGGACCCTCGTTCTGCAGAATGAGGACTGGAAGCTTGTGCTCGTAGAAAAATAAACATATTATGGCTAAGAAACAAGATACAATCAGCATAGGTTTTGAAGAGAAAATATGGAAGGCTGCCGACATTCTGAGAGGTAACCTCAGCGCTTCGCAATACGAGGGCGTGGTGCTCGGACTCATTTTTCTGAAATACATCAGCGACCGCTTCGAACAGAAGTTCCAGGAGCTGCAGGGCGACGAATACGCCGACCCGGAAGATAAGGACGAATACACTGCCGAGAACATCTTCTTCGTGCCTGCTGAAGCCCGATGGAGCAAGATTAGTGCTGCTGCCCACACACCGGAAATAGGCGTGATAATAGATGAAGCACTTACTGCCATTGAGCGTGAAAACGAAAGACTGAAGGGTATTCTGCCTAAGAATTTCGCCCGTCCGGAGCTGGATAAGCGCCGTCTGGGTGATGTGGTAGATCTCTTTACGAATATAGAAATGCACGATGCTGGCGAGGAGAAAGACCTGCTGGGCAGAACCTACGAATACTGTCTGCAGCAGTTTGCTTCCTTGGAGGGCAAGAATGGTGGCGAGTTCTATACGCCTTCCTGCATTGTCCGCACGCTGGTAGAGATTCTGGAGCCTTACGAGGGAAGAGTCTATGACCCTTGCTGCGGAAGCGGTGGTATGTTTGTGCAGAGCGCCAAGTTTATAGAGCGCCACAAGGGTAACCTGCGCAAGATTAGTATCTACGGTCAGGAGGCAAACCCTGATACGTGGAAGATGGCGCACATGAACCTTGCCATCCGTGGTTTGGATGCGAACTTAGGAAAAGTCTTTGCCGACACATTCTATGATGATCAGCACCCTACGCTGAAGGCAGATTTTATTCTTGCCAATCCTCCTTTCAATCTCAGCGACTGGGGACAGAGTGCGCTTCAGGAAGATGTGCGCTGGCAGTATGGTTTGCCACCAGCTGGCAACGCCAACTTTGCGTGGATGCAGCACATGATTCACCATCTGGCTCCAAACGGAAAGATTGGTTTGGTGCTGGCGAATGGTGCGCTTTCGAGTCAGAGTGGCGGCGAGGGACAGATTCGCCAAGCCATCATCGAAGCCGACCTGGTAGAGGGAATCGTGGCTTTGCCTTCGCAGCTGTTCTACAGTACGGGCATTCCTGTAAGTCTTTGGTTTATCAGTCGCAACAAGGCGCAGAAGGGCAAGACCGTGTTTATCGACGCCCGCAATCTGGGCACGATGGTTACTCGCAAGCTTCGTGAGCTGATGCCTGATACGGATATTAAGAAAATCTCCGACACCTTCCATGCTTTCCAGCAGGGAACTCTCGAAGATGAGAAGGGCTTCTGTGCCGTATGCACCACTGAGCAGATTGCTGCTCAGGACTTCATCCTGACTCCTGGCAGATACGTAGGAATCGCCGAAGACGAAGGCGACGGAGTGCCTTTCGAGGAGAAAATGACGAATCTCACCGGTGAGCTGAAGCAGCTGTTTGAGGAAAGCAAGAAGCAGGAAGAGGAGATCAGATTGCAGTTGAAGAAAATTGGATGGGAGGTGTAAGAATATGGAGTTTTTAAATGAATATTCTGGGCTTTTCTCTTTGTTGGCTGTAGTGGCATCTGTGGTTGCAATAGTTGTTTCTGTTGTGATTTTCAATAAACAGAAGAAAGAGCAAGAGAAATACTACTACAAGCAGAAAAAAGATCAAGAATACTTCTATCTGAAGCAGCAACAAGATCATCTTCAAGACTTGCAGGATGAGTATGAGGCTATAGAAAGCACCTCTATGTTTCCGATGAGTCTTGCTGAAAGGGAGTATTATAGCCGGAAGAATTATTTGAAGAATAAATTAGGGAGGTAATACGATGGAGTGGAAAGAAGTAAGACTGGGGGATGTATGTACTAGAGTATGTAGCGGAGGAACTCCAAAGAGTACTAATCTTTCATACTATGGGGGAGAAATTCCTTGGTTGAATACAAAAGAGATAGATTTCAATAGAATTTATTCTACAGAAAAGACTATCACAGATTCCGGTTTAAACAATTCATCTGCAAAATGGATTGTTCCGAACACAGTAACGGTTGCAATGTATGGGGCAACAGCAGGAAAATCATGTATCGTAAAAGTTCCAATGACAACTAATCAAGCGTGTTGTAATTTGACGATAAATGATGAGGTTGCAGACTACGAATTTGTATATTATTCGTTGAAAAACGATTATACAACTTTGGCTTCATTAGCTAACGGCGGAGCTCAACAAAATCTGAATGCTCAAATAATAAAGGATTATGTTTTGAAAATGCCTTCGCTTGCTGACCAGCGCCGCATTGCCTCCATCCTTTCTTCTCTCGACCGGAAGATAGAGTTGAACAACAAGATCAATGCTGATTTGGAGGAGATGGCGCAGGCTATTTTCAAGAATTGGTTCGTTGACTTTGAGCCTTTCAAGGATGGTAAGTTCGTGGATAGTGAATTGGGAATGATTCCGGAAGGATGGAAAGTAGGAACGCTGGGCGAATTCTGTAAATGCCTTCTTGGTGGAACACCAAGTCGTTCAAAAGAAGAATATTGGAATGGTGAAGTAAATTGGATTAACTCTGGTGAAATCAATAAGTTCCGTATATTAGAGGCTTCTGAAAAAATAACAGAATTAGGACTTGCAAAATCGGCAACCAAGCTTTTGCCCAAAAAGACAACAGTGTTAGCTATAACTGGTGCAACTTTAGGACAAGTAAGTCTGTTGGAAATAGATACTTGTGCTAATCAGTCTGTTATTGGGGTCTTAGAGAATACAGAGGTTCCATATGAATATATTTATCCTTTCATAAAAGATAGAATAGAAATGCTTATCCAACATCAAACAGGAGGAGCGCAGCAACATATAAATAAGGATAATGTAGAATCTCTTATATTTCTTCTTCCAGCAATAAATGTACTAGAAGATTACATTTCGCTGGTTAGCCCAATGTATAAGCGGATAGAGAGTCAATGTTTTGAAAATCTCTACCTCTCCACTCTCCGTGACACCCTTCTCCCTCGCTTAATGTCAGGCGAGCTGGAAGTCCCGGAATAAGAAGAGCTACGAAAGAAAATAACGAGAAAGAAAATATAAAATATTAACAATATGGCAGACGACAAGAAATTCACCGAAGACGCATACGAGCAAACGCTCATTGCCCTGTTCCGAGACGAACTCGGCTATGCGTACGAATGTGGCTACGAGGTGGAGCGCGACTATAAGGAGCCCTTCTATCGTGCCGATTTGGTCGCCTCGATGCGACGGCTTAATCCTGAACTGCCAGCCGATGCAATGGATGAAGGAATCAAGCAAATCACCAATATCAGCATCGGTACTTTAGAACAGAACAACGAGCAGTTTACACTCTGGATGCAAAACGGTCTGGAGGTGGGATTCCTGCAGAATGGCGAAGAACGAACAGCCCTGATGAGACTCATCGACTTCGACCATCCCGAAAGAAACCTCTTCAAGGTGGTGAACCAGTGGCGTGTGGAAGAGTATAAGAACAAGCGATGCGATATGGTAGTGATGGTCAACGGATTGCCCCTCGTAGTGGTGGAGCTGAAAAGCGCCATTTCCGAGGATGCAACCATCGAAGATGCCTACAAGCAGATCAGAAACTATCAGCAGGACATTCCGAGCCTCTTCAGCTACAACGCCTTCAACGTAATCAGCGACATGAGCGAGACACGTGCCGGAACCATCACCGCCAAGCTAGAACGCTACATGGAATGGAAGACCATAGACGGCTCATACGAGTCAACCCTCTTTGCCGACTATCGCACCTTCTTCCTCGGCATGTTCCAGCAGCAGCGACTGCTCGACATTCTGCAGAACTTCATCTGCTTCGACAAGAACCAGGGCAAATACGCCAAGATTCTTACCGCCTACCATCAGTACTACGCCGTGGGCAAAGCCCTGCAGCGCACCCGTACGGCAGTGGAAGGCAACGGAAAAATCGGCGTGTTCTGGCACACGCAGGGTTCGGGCAAGAGCCTCTCCATGGTGTTCTACGCCCACCAGCTGGTGCAGCGACTGCCGGAAGTAACCATCGTGGTAGTAACCGACCGCAAGGACCTCGACAACCAGCTCTTCGGTCAGTTCTGCCGCTGCCAGGACTTCCTTCGTCAGGAACCTCAGAACGCCCAGAGCCGTGAAGACTTGGGCAATCTGCTGCGCAACCGCAAGAGTGGGGGAATCATATTTACCACCATTCAGAAGTTTGAAGAAGGCGACTCGGCACTCTCCACCCGCCGCAACATCATCGTGATGACCGATGAGGCGCACCGCTCGCAATACGGCGAAGAGCACTGGGACAACAAGAGTCTGACGATGAAGAAGGGATTCAGCCAGAAGATGAGAGAAGCCCTGCCAGGCGCCTCATTTATCGGCTTCACCGGAACGCCTATCAGCGACCGCGACAGAGACACGGAGGAAGTGTTCGGCAACTACATCGACGTTTACGACATGAGTCAGGCGGTGGACGATGGAGCCACCCGTCCGGTCTATTACGAGAGCCGTGTGGTGAACCTGAACCTCGATGAAGACACGATGAAGCTGCTGAACGATGAGTTCGACAACCTAGCCGATGAGGGAGCCACCGAGGAGCAAATCAGGCAGGCGAAGCAGGAGCACAGCCGGCTGGAAGTACTCCTGGGCGAAGACGCCACCATCGACACACTGGTAAGGGACATCATCCAGCACTACGAGCAGAACCGTGCGCAGGAACTCACCGGCAAGGCAATGATCGTGGCGCTGACCCGAAGCATCGCCATCAAAATCTACCGCAAGATGCTGGAGCTTCGCCCCGGGTGGACGGAGAAAGTAAAGGTGGTGATGAGCGGTTCGAACCAGGACCCCGAAGACTGGCAGCCGATTATAGGCAACGAAGCCTACAAGAAAGAACTGGCAAGAAAATTCAAGGACAACGACGATGAGATGAAAATCGCCATCGTAAGAGATATGTGGCTCACGGGCTTCGATGTTCCGTCGCTCGCCACCATGTACGTATATAAGCCGATGAGCGGTCATAACCTGATGCAGGCAATAGCCCGTGTAAACCGTGTGTTCCCGGGCAAGGAAGGCGGACTGATAGTGGATTACGTAGGCATTGCGCAGGCACTGAAGAGTGCCATGCAGCAGTACACCAACCGTGACCGCCGCCGCTTCGGAGACCCCGACATCGCCAAGACCGCCCTGGTGAAATGGAAGGAAGAGATGGAAATCTGCCGTGACCAGCTTCATGGTTTCGACTATTCCGGCTTCTTCGAACAGGACAACTCGAAGCGGGCACTCGCCATTACGAGCGGAGCCAACTTCCTGAGTTCTCCAGCCATGGTTCAGCGCAAGAAGAATTTCATGGAGCACAGCAATCTGCTTCACAACGCCACCACGCTCTGCCGTTCGCTTCTGAATGAGCAGCAGAAGGCAGAGGTGTGCTATATGGATGCGTTGCGCGTGATGATGCTCAAACTCTCGCAGAAGGGCAAGATCAGCCGCCATGAAATCAACGAGCGCATCGGCGACCTGCTCCGTCAGAGTGTGAAGACCGACGGAGTCATCAATCTCTTCGGCGACCGCCAGATAGAGTTCTCGCTCTTTGACGACGCCTTCATCCAGGAGGTGAAGAACATGAAGGAGCGCAACCTGGCGGTGGAACTGCTCACCAAACTGATGAAAGAAAAAATCAAGCAGCAGCAGAAGACCAACGTGGTTCAGAGCGACCTCTTCTCCGACATGCTCAGCCAGAGTCTCTCCAACTATCTGAAGGGCTTGCTCACCAACGAGGAAGTGATAGAGGAACTGTTGAAGATGGCTCAGCAGATGAAGCAGGCAGAAGCAGAGGGCAACGACCTGGGACTTTCGCCCGAGGAGAAGGCATTCTATGATGCGCTCTCCACGCCCGAAGGAGTGCGGCAGGCTTACTCCGACGAGGAGTTTGTGGCACTGACCCGGGAACTGACGGAAGTCTTGCACCGCAACCGCACCATCGACTGGAACCGAAAGGAATCGGCGAGGGCGAAGATGCGAGTGATGGTGAAGCGACTGCTCAAGAAGTATAAGTATCCACCAGAGGGTGCAGAAAAGGCGCTGGAAACCGTGATGCGCCAATGCGACCACTGGGCGGATGATGAAGAAAACGTAGTATAAACCCTTTAAAATTTGAAGTAAGAAACAGAAAGTAAACAAGAAAAATAACATATAGATATTGACGCTGATTATCTGCACTTCTACAGTATTTAGAACCTGCAAAATTCAAAAACGACAAGAAGAAGGTGACAGCAAGGCGTCCACTCCTCTACGGCGTGGGCAGTACTTGTTTGTACCTTGTCGTAGGTTCTTGCAGGTACCTTAATACTGGTACTTACAGGGAACCCCATGCCGCTTATTTAAACAACATAACAAACAAACCTAGAAAAAGAATATGCAGACAGAGGAAATACCAAATACTGACAATAACTACAATTCTCTTCTGAAGATTTCATCAGAAGAAGATCTTTTTGTGGAAGATGAAGTAACAGGAGTCAAGAAATACATTCCAGTAACAACTACTGATGTGGGTCAGTTTAAGAGAGAGGCAGAACATTTGTATAATGAGATTCAGCATGCTAAAGATGTATTTAGATGGAATGCAGGAAAGCATAAAGGTCTTACCTGTTATTTTCATATTTACCAGAACCTTGCCGAGCAGTTGACAGATTTTCTTAAATATATTCATACGCTCCATAAGAAAGTCTACATTTCCATTTACAAGAGCTATGATGATGAATTCATGGGGATTTATACTGATGTTTTAGAGAAGGTGCTCCAGGAAATTCAGACCATCGCCCGGAAGCATTCAGACTATTTGCTCGATAAGGAAGAGGAGTATGGTCAGATTCCCTATGCCAAGGCTATTTTCGAGCAATGCGAGAAGCTTAAAGTTCCTGCCGGAGACGATTATCCGCGTTTTGATTCCCATTACAAGAACTTTGTCTCTATGGGGTTGAAGATGGCTTTGGCTAAAACCATCTCCACAGTTACCGCTATTTGTGCTGATTTCCTAGCCTTATACAGAACCCGCCTTTTCCGCACCGACCGTGAGGCTGTTATTATTTACCATTATATCAAGCGAATTTTCGACGAGCGCACGCTACCTGACCATCTGAAACGTGAGGTAAAGGTAAAGAAACGTCATCTGAGAGAGAGAAGAATAGATATTACCACTTTGAGCTTGCAGAAAGTAATGAATGATATTGAAGGGAAATACAACAATTATACGCTTTGTTCTGACTGGTTTGAGCGAGAGGAGGATGAGGAAGAAGAACTTGTCCGTACGCTAGTCAGGGAGCAGGCTTCTCCCGAGGATTTTGAAACGCTGTTCAAGTATCAGGGTGAGCATAAAATGTGGGAGGCTGAAATAGCCAGGGCTGATGATTTTGAGCGTAACAGCGACTCGTTCTTTGTGAACTGGGTAGATTCCATAAAGTTGGAGGAGAAGTTGAAGTTCTGGATAAAAGGCAACATTACGTCTCAGCAAAGCTGGTACATAGTCTGGTGCCTGATGAAATATACTTTCCACATGGTGCGTGATAATCAGGACAAGGCAGCCTTTGCCGCCCGCATGAACCTGATGTTTCCGGATGCAGAAAAGAAATGTGTGGTGGAGTCGTTCCGCAAGCAGGAAACGCAGAAGAACCACAACCACCATTTCTCGGAGTGGCTTGAAGGCTCCGATCCCGATTATCATACCGCCCAGGATCTGTATTATAAGCTGGCGAAAAGGGATGGTTATATGAGAAGTATTTGAGTTGGTATAGGAAAGTAGAGAGGAAGATTTAGAGATAACTATCGTCCCTGGGTATAAAAACAAGGATAAATCCGGTAATATTCTACGGCTTTTTTGAAAATATTCCGTAGAATATTACCGCTTTTCAAAAAAATATTGTATTTTTGCAGCGAAATGATATTAATATAAATGTGATATGGACAATATAGTTTGTAAAGTGGAAGCACTAGGAGGCACAATCTCTACTACTGATATTCCTCATATGGCAGAGTATAAGCGATTGTTGAGAGCTAAGGAACGTGGCGACTTGATCAAGTTGCGCCAGGGCATTTATGCTGTTCCGGAAGCCCTGCTGAATACAATGATAGATGTGGAGCGGATTGTACCTAAAGGTGTTGTGTGTCTATACAATGCCTGGGCTTATCATCAGCTTTCGACAACTGTTCCACCAGCTTTTTGCATTGCCATCGCCAATAAAAGGAAAGTAGAGATTCCTGAAACGCTTCCTATAGAATTGTATTATTGGAAGAAGGAGAATCTGGAGTTTGGCATTATGGAAGCAGAAATATCCGGTTTTCATGTTCGCATAACCGACTTGGAGCGAAGTGTTTGTGATGCAGTGAAATACAGAAACAAATTGGGGCTGGATGTTTGTGCGGAAGTGATTCGTTCTTATTTGAGAAAGCCCAATCGCAATCTCAGCCGTTTGCAGGATTACGCCCAACGCCTCAGAGTGTTTAATACATTAAAAAATTATGTTGAAATAGCTATAGAATAAGATGGGAAAGAAAAACTACGGTAAGTCTGTTAAGACCCGCTTGCTCAATCTGATGAATGAGACAGGCTATAAATATATGTATCTCTTGGCAAGATATTTCAACGAGAGGTTGCTTTACAGAGTATCTGTAAGCCAATATAAGGACAATTTTTTGCTGAAAGGTGGCTCTTTGCTTTATGCTATGAACGGACTTGAGGCACGTCCTACAGTAGATGTTGATTTCATGGCAGATAGAATTAGCCGTGATAGGGATTTCCTTGCGCACGTGTTCCAGGAAATTTTGGGCATTGTATGCGATGAGGATGGAGTATCGTTTGATGTTAACAGCATTAAGTTGGAGCCTATAACTGTTGAAAAGAAGTATCCTGGCACAAGATTTTACTTTACGGCCCACATGGATACTATCGCTTACAACATGTCTGTTGACATTGGCTTTGGTGATGTTGTAACTCCATATCCAACAACTATTGACTTCCCATTGCTTTTGCCTGACATTCCATCTGTGAACATACAGGCATATTCCTTGGAGACTGTTGTTGCCGAGAAATTCCATACGATGATAGACCGAGATGTGCTCAACAGTCGCATGAAAGATTTCTTCGACTGTTACCAACTCCTGACAAAGAGAGACTTGTCTGATGACACATTATATGATGCAATCAAGGCGACTTTCGACAATAGGGGACTTACATACAATCCCGAATTGCAATTGTTCACAGAAAGCTTTGCGACAGATTCAGCACGTATAGCTCGCTGGAAAGCATTTCTGAAAAAGATTCAATGGAAAGAAACTCTTGATTTCAAGACTGTTATGGAAGTAATAAAGGAAAGGTTGCAGCCTATGGCAGAAAGATATTGGGGAAAGTAGTGCGTGGTGGAGTCGTCTCGCAAGCAGGAAACGTAGCTGATGACTAGCCCCAACACGCCCTGAAAGGGCAGAAGCTCCTAGCCCAGGGCAATCGCCCTGGGTTATTACGGACGCAACCCTGACGCCCTGAAAGGGCAAAAGCTTTAAAAATACCTTGTAATTTTTCATATTTTCCTTGTTGTTTTTCAATTTAATGTGTATCTTTGCAATGTCGAATGAAAATACGACTTAAGATAGTTAATTAATAATCGTGTAAGCTATGCAGTATCCTACAATATCAGAATATGTAAAGGTCTTTAAAAATGCTGGTGTCAATCTTGACAAGTTGGCTCACTTGACTCCCGTATTAGATAATCACAGAGAGCCATATCACATGAGTGATGCTTTTGCCGTAGTGTTTAAGATGCAGGACAAGAGTACTGGGAAGTATTATGCCCTCAAGTGTTTCTTGAAAGATCAGAAGGAATGTGCCGATGATGCGTGTTATCAGATTGATGATGAACAGAATATGGTTGGGGCTTATTCGCATAGTTCTTCTGCAAAGTATTTGGATTGGGAGCTCTTAGTTCAGAGTCAAGACAAAGTGGAAAAATTTCCGGTACTGTTGGCAGATTGGATAGACGAGAAATCGATGATAACTTTTCTGTCAGTGAATGAAGATATGACTACATCAACAATACATGAAAATTTTAATGAGGCTATTACAGATGAATATGGAGTGACATATAGCAAAGACGGGAGAAAATTGTTAAGATCGCCAAAAGAACTTGATGGAAACTATTCAATTAAAAAAGATACAAAGATTATTTGTGATTGGGCATTTGAAGGTTGCACTTCTTTGCGTAGTCTTGTTGTTCCTGAGAGTGTTATAAGCATTGGAGAGAGTGCATTTGATGGTTGCACTTCTCTGAGTAGTCTTGTTATTCCTAATAGATTAGTGAGCATTAAAGGAAATCTCTTTTGTGGTTGGTATGGCGAACTGAAATGCTTGTCGTCGTTCTTTATTTATGAAAATAATGTATTATTTGATGAAAACAAAAGTACAATTATCTCTTTTAGAGACCAAGACGCAACATCTTATGTCATCCCAGCTGGAGTAACTAGCATTGGGAATAGTGCATTTTATGGTTGCTCTTCTTTGAGCAGTCTTGTTATTCCAGATAGTGTAACTAGCATTGAGAATAGTGCATTTGAAGGTTGCTCTTCTTTGAGCAGTCTTGTTATTCCAGATAGTGTAACTAGCATTGGGGATAGAGCTTTTGGCGATTGCTCTTCTTTGGGTAGCCTTGTTATTCCAGATAGTGTAACTAGCATTGGGGATAGTGCATTATATGGTTGCTCTTCTTTGGGTAGCCTTGTTATTCCAGATAGTGTAACTAGTATTGGGGATAGTGCATTATATGGTTGCTCTTCTTTGAGTAGCCTTGTTATCCCAGATAGTGTAACTAGTATTGGGGATAGAGTTTTTGACGATTGCTCTTCTTTGGGTAGCCTTGTTATTTCAGATAGTGTAACTAGCATTGGGGATTATATGTTTTTTTAGTTGCTCATCTTTAACGGACATAGTTATTCCTGATAACGTAACTAGCATTGGAGGGAGTGCATTTTATGGTTGTAAATCATTGCGTAGCCTTGTTATTCCTAATGGGGTTACTAGCATTGGGAATAGTGCATTTTATGGTTGCTCTTCTTTGAGCAGTCTTGTAATTCCAGATAGTGTAACTAGCATTGGGAATAGTGCATTTTATGGTTGCTCTTCTTTGCGTAGCCTTGTTATTCCAAATGGGGTTACTAGTATTGGGGATAGAGCTTTTGAATGTTGCTCGTCTTTGAGTAGCCTTATTATTCCTAACAGTGTTACTAGCATTGGTAATAGTGCATTTAGATATTGCCTTTCTTTGAGTAGTCTTGTTATTCCTGATGGGGTTACTAGTATTGGGGATGATGCATTTTATGGTTGCTCTTCTTTGCGTAGCCTTGTTATTCCTAATGGGGTTACTAGTATTGGGGATAGAGCTTTTGAATATTGCAATCTCTCAAATACTCTTAGACAAGAATTAAGTTCACGTTTTTGGTGATAAAATATTTTGGTAACTATGGTTGAACTTGTTAAAGGCATCTTCTTCATGGAATTGTGAAGGAGGTGCCTTTAATGTTTGATTTTTAAAGCTTTTGCCCTTACAGGGCGCATGGTTGATTGCTTGTTTACCCAGGGCGATTGCCCTGGGCTAGGAGCTTTTGCCCCTTCAGGGCGTGTGGGGCATTGACTATATTATTTATTAAATTACCATTTTCCCAAGAAACATGGGATTTTTCCCAATAATGCCCCGATTTTTCCCAAGAAACCTCTGATTTTTCCCAAAAACAGCAGTTTTTCGGGGAAAGTGTGGGAAAAAGCTTGCAGCAAAATAGGGGCATTTTATTGGCTTTTTGTTAATATTTTGCGATTTTTCCTTGGTTTTCCCATGCTGAGAGAATTGCCCTTTTATTTTTCCCAAGAAATGCCCGATTTTTCCCAAAATTGTGGGTTTTTCGGGGGAGTTGTGGGAAAGGGATTGTTTTGCCTTTTTTTCTGCAGTACTTTTGCAGCGTCGAAGAAACAAGACAACGCTGAAATGGTTTGGTGCTCTTGAATCCCCTTCGTACATTTATATTATATGTATACTCAGATTATGAGAGTGGTGCAGCAGGGCGAGACCTTCGCTGTGCAGAGTCAGAAAAGTGAGAACGGACAGATGATGAAATGCAACATCGTTCTCCAGGAGATGGGCGGCAAGTATGAGAACCAGTATGCTGCGGCAATGTTGGGCAATATGGCGCAATGTAAGTATGCTCCGGGCGAGCTGGTGGCGGTAACGCTCCGCTTTACTACCCATGAGCACAATGGTCAGGTTTATCAGGATATTCTGGTTACGGACATTGAGAAACTTGGCAAGTAATTAATCTTGAATTGAAATAGGTGGCGTGAGAATTGTCCCGGGATAATTTGCGCAAACTGAAACTTACGACACTTCTTTCGTTCATCTTCAATTTTAATTTAAGATTTTATGAGTGCAAAGAAAAATAATAAGGTTCAGAACAATGTTCAGAACCAGCAAGTGAATAATAATGACTGCCAGCATGTGCAGTTGGGTGGAATGGCTTACTATGATGCTAAGCAGTATTTCCTCTTCAGTCCCCAGGAATCGGGGGTGAATAAGGTTCCTCGATTCCGTTCGATGGGCGTGGCTCAGCAAATGCCTGACGGAACGTTTGATTTCGTGGTTCAGCACCGCCTCAGAACTCAGTCGGAACTGATTAAGAAACTGGCGCATGGTCGTGTGAGCAAGACCAAGGACGGTGCTGTTCAGCTTACCTTAAAGGTGTTCTGTCATGAGGGAATCAACATCTCCCAAACGCTGGCTGTTGAGGCAGCTGAAGGTGCTGAGGCGGTATTGGATTACCAACTGAAACATTAGGATTTTGTATTCAACTTAAAACGATAAGTAGAAACAGATAGATGAGTTGTTATTTAATAAAGGTGGAGAATGGGCACAAGGTTGCCCGCTCCATCACTTCGGAAGAGGAGTATAAGCAGTTGCGTGGAAGCAACGAGCAGAAGGCGAATCTTCGCCTGGCTCGTGCCGGAAACGATGCTGCGAAACGGAGACTGGTGCAGTTTAACTACTCCGGCCATTATCCGCAAGGCGTGGTGAAGGGAATGAAACTGCCAAGCGGTGCTTTCGGATTTGATATGGATGAGCCGGAGGCTTTTGCCAAGGCTGCCAAGCTGCTGCTGAAAGAACCGGACAAGTACGGACTGCTGATGCTGGAACGCAGTGCAAGACAAGGCGGACATGCGGTTCTTGAACGCGAAAAGGGCAAGACGGTTCTGGAGAATCAGGTACGAATTGCTACGATGCTCAAGTGCGAAATGGATACTTCGGCTCACGACATTAACAGGGTTTATTTCACTACCACATCGGATGACGAAGATTTGCTCTTCCTTTCGCCACGACTCTTCAAGGATGAATATGATGAGGCTGCCGTGGCTGCTGAAGGGAAAGTGCTGGAAGAGCGTGAAAGATACGGAAACGAGGAACTGCCGGAAGGGGCGCACAAAGCGAACAAGCATTATGAGCCTTGGAAGGAAGAAATCAAGAAGAATCCTCAGGGGAGCTTTAAGAGTCAAGAATTAAAGAATTCGAGAATTTCTACTTCTGCTGCTTCTGCCTCTACTGCGTCAACTTCTGCAGCTTCAGCTGCTTCTGCTGCTCAGGACAATTATCTCGGGATTCCTTATGGGGAAATCATTAAGAAGTGGTGGCAGATGTATAATGATGGGCAGGAGCCGATGCGCTCCAACCGCAATACGCTGACCTTTGAGCTGGCTGTGAACCTGCGCCACATCTGTGGTTTTGACCGCAATCTGCTGGCTCAGATTATTCCCTGCTACGATGGGTTTCCCGAACAGGAAAAGATGGCTTGCATCAACTCGGCATTGAACGAGAAAATCACGCAAATGCCTAAGCGACTGAAGGATGTGCTCTCTGCCATCCGTCAGGAACGAATGAAGCAGGGAAATGCGGGTGGTGGTTCGGTGGCTGACAATGAGGCGCTGGTAAATGCGCTGGACGAGGCTAACGCCAAGGATGATCTGTTCTATTATAATGCGCTGCCTAAGTTGCCGCAAGGCATTCGGGATTCCATCAGCGCAGTGGGTCCGGCACTGGCTCTGCCTGTAATCACAGCCATCTGTCCTGCCATCGGAATGCTCGCAACGGGCGTGAAGGTTTCCGTTCACGGTAAGATGAACTCGCTGAACCTCATCTCCTACATCGCCGGTGATTTTGCATCTGGTAAGGGAAGTATTGACCCCGTGATTGACGCATGGACTTCGGAAGTGAAGGAAATGGACAAAATGTATCAGCAGAAGGAGGATGAATGGCGAGCCAAGAAACGTGCAGCCAAGAACAAGAAGGAGCAGCCGGAAGAGCCGAAACTGCCTGTAAGATGCTTGACACTGAACAATACGGTGGCGAATCTGGCTGAACGACTGGCTAACACAGAAGGCAAGCACGCCTTCTCGTTTACTCCGGAAGCAGACACCGTAGCGCAGAAGTGGAAATCGGCGATGAGCGACTTTTCAGTCATGTTGAGACAGGCTTACGACGGAACAAGCTATGAGCGTGAAGCAAGAAGTGCAGATGCGGTGAATGTTCATATAGACAGACTGTTATGGAACGTTGTGATGTGTGGAACGCCTGATGCGCTCTATCGTGTGGTAAGCAATTATACGGATGGTTTCCAGAGCCGTATCATCGTGGCAAAAACGCCCGATAATACCTTCACTCCACTTTCTGACAACATGTATGTAATGAACGAACGTCAGCGTGACCGCATTATTCAGATAGCTCATCTGCTGCCTTTGCTGACCGGTGAGGTGGTTCTGCCCAAGCTGGAGGATAAGGGTAGGGAATGGCTGGAACAGATCAGACTGGAAACGATGAAAAATGACGACAAGGTGAAAGCCCGCCAGCGTTTCCGTATCTGTCCAACCACCATGCGAATGATGACCTGCATCATGCTCTGCAAGGTTCTAGAAACGCTGATTCAGAAGCATGGTTTCAATGGAGCCGAGAAACAGCTGAAGGAGTCACCTGATTTGTGGAAGGGAATGCTCGTAAAGACGCAGACACCAACCATGCTCGAAACCTTCAATATCCTGGCAGATTATCAGTTGGATAATGCACTCTATTTCTTCCGCAGTCGCATAGAGGATGCGTTCTCATCCAAGAATTATTGCAGTCAGTCGCCCTACGATCGTACACATAGAGGTAAGAATGATTCCATCTTCGAACGTCTTGACGTAACTTTCACCTTTGAGCAGGCAGAGCAGCAGAGTGTTGCCGTAAAGGGCGCAACTGCTACCCATGAGACGGTAAGGCAGATGCTGAAGAATTGGAAGCGTCAAGGTTTGATCAGTATTTTACCAGACAAGCGTTATCAGAAAGTTACTTCTATCATATAAAATCCGGTCATTTCCGGTCATGGTCATTTCCGGTCATTTTGGTTTTCGGTTCTTAAATCAGCCTTAATGGCCGGCCTTGACCCAATTATTCATTATCAATTATTAATTGTAAATTATCATGAACATCAATATATTCCGCCGTCGCTTCACTCCATGGAGTGTGGATGGCACAATGGTTATAGGTGGCAAGATTTTCTGCGACACCTTAGAACGTCCTAACCGTCATTTGCCAGCAGGACGTTATAAGATTTCTCTCATTCCTACCAAGCAAAAGAAGGTGTCGGAGACAAAGAAGAAAAATAAGTATGAAAGAGGAAAATATGAAATTGTTATCAAGCCTGTTATTCTGTTAAGATCCAATTACGTGCCTCGTACTGTTAGGCGCAGAGCTCGCTTCGTGCCTGGCAACGGTCCGCTACGTCTGAGAAACAAGAGTATCATTCTGGGCAAGTCTCATTATACCGGAATCGTTACGCAATCAGAAAAATGCTATAATGAATTTTGCCAGTTGTTGAATGAGGAATTCAAGAGGATGAAGAAAAAGCATCGATCGTGCAGAATCAATCTGTTTATCAGGGATTGGGGTGTTGACGAAATCCCCTTCAATTATCTGCTTATTTTTCAATAATTAATATTCAATATCATGCGTAAGATAAAGGAAATCATCATTCATTGCAGTGCGACCAAGGAAGGTCGCAACTTCACCGTAGCGGATATTGACCGCTGGCACCGGGAGCGGGGAATGCGCTGCATAGGTTATCATTTCGTGATTTATCGTGACGGCAGCATTCATGTAGGCCGTGCGATAGAGGAGGTTGGCGCCCATTGCAAGGGCCATAATTCCATCAGTATAGGCATTTGCTACATCGGCGGCTTATCAAAGAAAGGCAAGCCGAAGGATACAAGAACCCGAGAACAGAAAGCGGCAATGCGCTCGCTCATCGAGCAGCTGAAGGAGGAATATCCATTAGCCACGATTCATGGTCATAATGAATTTGCCAACAAAGCCTGTCCCTGCTTTGATGTAAAGAAGGAGTGGGGGAAGGAGTAAACACAAAAATAGCGGATCTTCACAGACCCGCTATTTCCTATTATATTAATTTTATTTAAATATTTTATAGGAAAATTTATTGTCTTATACAATGCCCTGAGCCATCATAGCCTTAGCTACCTTCAGGAAGCCGGCTACGTTTGCACCCTTTACGTAATTTACGTAACCGTCTGGCTCAGTACCATACTTCACGCAGTTTGCGTGAATATCGTTCATGATGTCGTGGAGCTTAGCATCAACCTCCTCACGAGACCACTTCAGACGCTCTGAATTCTGGCTCATCTCAAGACCTGATACTGCAACACCACCTGCGTTGGCTGCCTTACCTGGAGAGTAGAGAATCTTAGCATCCTGGAATACCTTGATAGCCTCTGGAGTAGAAGGCATGTTTGCACCCTCGCTTACTGCGATTACGCCGTTGGCGATGAGAGCCTTGGCTGCCTCCTCGTTGATTTCGTTCTGAGTAGCTGATGGGAGAGCGATGTCTGCCTTCTCAAACCAAGGCTTAGCACCTGCAACATATTTTACACCATACTTCTCTGCATATTCCTTGATACGGCCACGCTCTACGTTCTTGAGCTCCATGATGTAATCGAGCTTCTCGCGGTCGATTCCGTCTGGGTCGTAGATGTAACCGTCTGAATCTGAACATGTAACTGGCTTAGCACCCAACTGGAGCAACTTCTCCATAGTGTACTGGGCTACATTACCTGAACCTGAAACCAAAACAGTCTTGCCCTTGATGTCAATACCCTTGGTAGCGAGCATGTTGCAGAGGAAGTATACGTTACCGTAACCTGTAGCCTCAGGACGGATCAATGAACCGCCGAACTCCTGACCCTTACCGGTCAAGACGCCCTGGAACTGGTGTGTCAACTTCTTGTACATTCCGAAGAGGTAACCAACCTCACGGCCACCTACACCGATGTCACCAGCTGGAACATCCTCGTCTGGACCCATGTGACGATAAAGCTCTGTCATGAAAGCCTGGCAGAAACGCATTACCTCGTTGTTGCTCTTGCCACGTGGAGAGAAGTCGGAACCACCCTTAGCACCACCCATTGGGAGAGTAGTAAGAGAGTTCTTGAATGTCTGCTCGAAAGCCAAGAACTTCAAAATACCCAAGTTTACTGACTTGTGGTAGCGAAGACCTCCCTTGTAAGGGCCAATCGCGTTGTTGTGCTGTACGCGGTAACCCATGTTAGTCTGTACGTTGCCCTTATCATCTACCCAAGATACGCGGAACTGGATGATGCGGTCTGGAATGCAGAGACGCTCGATGAGGTTTGCCTTCTCAAACTCTGGGTGCTTGTTGTACTCTTCCTCGATAGTACCGAGAACCTGACTAACTGCCTGAATGTACTCAGGCTCATTTGGGAATCTTCTTTGGAGATTCGCGATTACTTCAGATGCTTTCATAATCTTTAATCTTTTATTGTGTTTAAATTCTTATTTTTTATTTCTGATTGCAAAGATACATGTTTTTCTTGAAAACACCAACAAAAAGAAAGAAAAAATGCAGAAAAAGTAGAAAAAAGATATTTTTTAACATTCTTAATCACGATTTGTAGCGCTTTTGTGTACGCACACCTTATTATATAAGAGCCGTTTTTCGGGGATTAAGCCTTTATCTCTGTTTCAGGGAATCTCGCATTCTGACGACTTCTGTTTATCTATCCTGCGCCATAGGGTATAAATGAGCAGGATGATAGCGTAGAGACCGATTACCTGAGGCAGACTGATTTTTACGTTTTCGATGCTTGCTCCAGGCAGCATGCTGATCAGTTTTATGGCTGTATTCAAAAACTGGGTGATGCTGGTCAGGGCGCCTGATGTAAGGCTGATGAGTGGGGCGACAACCGGTGCTATGGGCGCCCATAACGTGAGTGGGGAGAACAGGATTAAGGCTGCTCCAAGATATAGGATGAGGGTTGCTGCGGGAATGGCGATGTAATTGGTGAGAAGTGAATAGCACGATATTCTGCCGAAGGTGTAGACGATGACCGGAAGGGTTCCTATCTGGGCTGCCAGTGAAACGCAAAGGAGTCCCCATGCCCAACGGATGAAACGGCTGCGGATGGGGAGGAGGGTGTAAAGGGGTGTGAAGAACAGCAGAATGGAGGCTACGGCCAGGAACGAAAGCTGGAAACTCAACTCGAAAAGATAGAGCGGACTGATGAAGACCATCAATATATAAGCTGAGGCTAAGGTGTTGAGCGGCAGACCGGTACGATGGAAAGCTAAACTTAAGCTGTAGGCTGAAAGCATGATGGCTGCACGGACTGCACTTGCCGGCAATCCTATGAGAAAAACGTAGGTCCAGATGGAGATGAGGGACAGGATGATGGTGTAAACTGAGTACTTTCTGCCGCCTAGCAGAAAGATGAAAAGCTGGAAGATAATGCCTATATGAAGTCCGCTTACTGCCAGGATGTGACTGGCTCCGGAAATGGAGTAACTGTTTCGGGTGTTCGAGTCGAGTGCGCTCTTGTCGCCCAGCGCCATGGCTGCGATGACTGCATAGTCTTGCTGTTTTACGTGAAGGGAAACCAGTTTGCTTTCAATATTGCTTTTATAGCGTTCGGTATTGATTTTTGCCCGTGTGAGGTAAGACAGTTCCTGCCAGTTTTTCAGTTGTGTAGAGGTTTGGGAATCAGCTATTTGCTTACAGGTAAGAAAAGCCCCAAGGCTCAGAATGCATAAATGAATCATCACGCATTGGGAGAAGATGAGAAACTGGTGGCTCCTGCTGAAGTAAGCTTTTGGGCTTAAGAACTCAGTAAGGAAAAAGATGATGCTGCCAAGGGTGCATGAAATGATGGAGATGATGAGCCAGAAACGCATGTTGAAATCATCATAGCCCCATTTGGCTATGATGATTCCGATCGTCAGTGTGAGGCTGATGGTCATGAGCGGGGTGAGGGATAGCTCTTTCATCATTCCTCTTTCCTTTTAAAAGATAATTTATTTCCTATTTCTTGAATCCGAAGATGCGCTTGATGAATGTCTTCACAGCGTTTTCTTTTTTCTGTGGATTTACGATAGGGGTGTGCTTGCGGGCAGCCGGCTTGTCGCCCTTTTTCTGGGCTACGCCTCTGCCACGGCCGTTGCTGCCCGGGCGAACATTGTTCTCGGTGCCTGGGCGCTGCTGGTTGCTGTTATTGCTGTTATTGCGGCGCTTCTGGCTGTTGCTGTTCTTTGGCTGCTCGCCTGGCTGGGCTGGCTTTCTGTTCTGCTGCTTTGCGTTCTGCTGCCTGTTGCCCTGCTGAGGCTGCTGCTTTGCGTTCTGCTGTCTGTTGCCCTGCTGAGGCTGCTGCTTTGTGTTTTGCTGCTTGTTGCCTTGCTGTGGCTGCTGCTGCTCGTTGTTGCGTGGCGCTTTTTCCTGACGCTCGTTTGGCTTGTTTGGCTTGCGCTTGTGAGAAGTCTGGTCGCGGTCTTTCTGTCGGCGGTTCTTGGCGCTGTTCTTTCCGCCCTCGCCGTTTCCGCCGTTACCGCGTCTGTTGTTTCTTCCGTTTGCGCCTTTCTTCTTCGGCTTGTTAAGCTTGGTGTATTCAGGACCTTCGCCGCATCCCTCAGGGAGAGGCATTTTGTCTACCACCTTCTCCAGGAACTTCTCTATCTGCTGAAACCAGTACTGGTCTTCTTCGCTCACGAAGGTGATGGCTCTACCATCGCGGTTGGCACGGGCTGTACGGCCGATGCGGTGAACGTAATCTTCTGTATCGTGAGGAACATCGTAATTGATGACCATCTCAATATCATCGATGTCGATTCCGCGCGCCACAATGTCGGTAGCTACGAGAACATCATACTGTCCGCTCTTGAACTTGAACATCACATCGTCGCGCTCAGCCTGTTCCAGGTCGCTGTGCATGGCTCCGCAGTTTACTCCAATCTGCTGGAGGGAGGCTGCGAGTTGCTTCACCTTGAATTTACTGCCGCTGAAGACGATGACACGCTTCAGGTCGCCCGCCTTGAAGATGTCCTTGATGATGGTCATCTTCTGGGTTTCGTAGCATACGTATGCTTCCTGCTTGATTTTTTCGGCTGGCTTGCTGACGGCAAGTTTGATTTCTACCGGATTCTTGAGCAGGGTCTTAGCCAGTTCTTCTATCTTCTCAGGCATGGTTGCCGAGAACATGATGGTCTGGCAGGTCTTTGGCAGTTTTGCCGCGATGGTCTTGATGTCGTCAGAGAAACCCATGTCGAGCATGCGGTCGGCCTCATCGAGGATGAAGAAGCTTACCTTGCTGAGGTCTACATTGCCCAGAGAGATATGGGAGATGAGGCGGCCCGGGGTGGCGATGACTACATCGGCGCCCATGCGGAGGCTGCGCAACTCCTGATCGTAACGGTTGCCGTCGTTGCCGCCGTATACGGCTACGCTGCTCACGCCCTGCAGGTAATAGCCGAAGCCTTGCATCGCCTGGTCTATCTGCTGGGCGAGCTCGCGGGTTGGTGACATGATGACGCAGTTGATGGCGTCTTTCGGATAACCGCCGTCATCGAGCTTGCTCAATACTGGCAGCAGATAGGCTGCGGTTTTGCCGGTTCCTGTCTGGGCTACACCCAAGACATCGTGACCTTCTAATATCTCTGGAATGCACTTTTCCTGTACAGGAGTGCATGTGTCGAAGCGCATGTCGTATAATGCGTCGAGCACGTTGTCGTTTAAATCTAATTCGTCGAAATACATTTTTTTTTAATGTTGAATGTTGAATGTTGAATGTTGACTTTTTCCCTCAAAATCCAATTTTTTAATGTTGACTTTTTCCCTCAAAATCCAATTATCGGGTTATGATAACCGGTTCTGATTTTACCTCGGTGCCTTGCGGTAGCAGAAGTAGGCTACGATGGCGAAGAGGAAGTTTGGAAGCCACGCTGCCAGGACAGGCGGGAAGTTGGCCTGGATGGCGAAGGTGGCAGAAACCGTCTGCAGCATGATGTAGCCGAAACTCAGCGCAAGACCAACGCCCAATGCTGCTCCCATGCCGCCCTTGCGCTTGCGGGCTGAGAGGGAGACGCCGATGATGGTGAGGATGAACGAGGCGAAGGATGAGGCGATGCGCTTGTGGTATTCTACCTCGTACTGCACTACGTTGCCCGAACCGCGGTTGATCTGCTTGGAGATGTAATCGCGGAGCTCAGGACTGGTGAAGGTTTCCTGCTGACCCTTGGAATAGACCAGGTCGGTAGGTTCCATCATGATGACGGTGTCCTTCTGGGCTCCGCTTGTAATATGCTCCTTCATGCCCTGGAGCTTGCGGATTTTCCAGTTGCTCAGTTTCCAATGATACTTGCTGTCGGAAATGGTGTCGTACTGGATGTCCATCGCTGTAAGGTGGCTTACGAGTTTCTTGTCCTGGAACTTGTCGAGACAGAATCCGTAGCCGCGTTTCATGCTGTTGTCGTAATGCTGCATATAGGCAATCACTCCCTTGTCTACCTGCAGCTGTACATTCTCGGCACTGGTATTCTTCTTCTTGTTCTTGTACATCGTCTCGAAGTTCTGCCTGATGACGGTTCCGTGGGGAATGACGTAGGCTGAGAGCCCGAAGGAGAGGGCTGAGAGCAGCACGCAGGTAATCATGTATGGGCGAAGGAGACGCTTGAAGGATACTCCCGACGCCAGGATGGCGATGATTTCGGAATTGCTTGCCAGCTTGGTGGTGAAGAGAATGACCGCCACGAACACGAACAGCGCACTGAAGAGGTTGGCAAAATAGGGCACAAAGTTGGCGTAGTAATCGAAGATGATTGCGCGCGCCGGTGCATGGTGCTCTGTGAATTTTGACAGGTTCTCGTTGAAGTCGAAGACGATGGCGATGGAGATGATCAGGGCGATGGAGAAGAAATAGTAGCCCAGAAACTTCTTGATAATGTACCAGTCGAGCTTCTTGATGTACCTGAACGGGTTGAGAAACCGGAATATGCGCAGGAACCGGAGCTTGTGAGCCAGCCAGCGCACAGCCCTGATGAGCCACCCGAACTTGCGGGAAGCCCATCGGCCGGTGCGGTAGAGCCGGCGGTGTTTTCTTATTTTCTTAAAATCTTTCATGATGCTTGCTTACTTAAATTCTTCGGCCAAGCTGGTCGATGATGGAATTCTTCCATGCCACGAAATCGCCCTGCTCGATATGATGGCGGGCATCGGTCACGAGGCGCAGATAGAAAGAGAGGTTGTGGATGCTGGCTATCTGCATCGCCAGCAGCTCCTGGGCCTTGAAGAGGTGGTGGAGGTAGGCCTTCGTGGTTACGAGGTCGATGTCGCAGCCGTCTGGATCTACCGGACTGAAGTCTTTCTCCCACTTCTTGTTGCGCATGTTCATCGTGCCCTGATAGGTGAAGAGCATGGCGTTGCGGCCGTTGCGGGTCGGCATTACGCAGTCGAACATGTCTACGCCGCGCTCGATGGCTTCGAGGATGTTCTGCGGGGTTCCTACGCCCATCAGATATCTCGGCTTGTCTTTCGGCAGGATTTCGTTCACTACTTCTATCATCTCATACATCACCTCGGTAGGCTCTCCTACGGCAAGTCCGCCGATGGCATTTCCGTCGGCTCCCTTGTCGGCTATGTATTTGGCTGCTTCGCGGCGCAGGTCCGGGAAGGTGCAGCCCTGAACGATAGGGAAGAGACTCTGCTGATAGCCGTAGAGGGGCTCGGTTTCGTTGAACCGCTTGATGCAGCGGTCTAGCCAGCGCTGGGTGAGCATGAGGCTGTTCTTGGCGTACTGGTAATCGCTCTGTCCCGGCGGGCATTCATCGAAGGCCATCATGATGTCGGCTCCGATGATGCGCTCGGTGTCCATCACATTTTCCGGTGTGAAGAAGTGCTTGCTGCCATCGATGTGGGAGCGGAACTCGCAGCCTTCTTCCTTGAGCTTGCGGATGCCGGTGAGCGAGAAGACCTGGAAGCCGCCGCTGTCGGTGAGGATAGGACGGTCCCAGCCGTTGAACTTGTGCAAGCCGCCTGCTGCCCTGATGACGTCAAGACCTGGGCGCAGGTAGAGGTGATAGGTGTTTCCGAGGATAATCTGTGCCATGACCTGCTTCTTGAGCTCCTCGAAGTGGACGCCCTTCACACTTCCTACGGTTCCTACGGGCATGAAGATTGGGGTCTTGATCTGTCCGTGGTCGGTGGTGATGATGCCTGTACGCGCATCGCTTGCTTTATCTGTTACTTGTAATTCAAATTTCATTTCTTTTCTTTTTTATCATTTTCCTCAATGCTGAAGTCTGTAGGGCTTTTCACCTTCTCGTCGGTCAGCGCGAACTGCCAGACGTCAGCCACATTCTCTACATAGTGGAAGTCTACGCCCTTGAGATATTTCTCCGGTATTTCCTCTACGTTCTTCTGGTTCTCCCTGCACATCACGATGTGCTTGATTCCTGCCCGCTTGGCTGCCAGAATCTTCTCCTTGATTCCGCCTACCGGGAGCACTTTGCCGCGGAGGGTTATCTCGCCGGTCATGGCTGTGTTGGCACGCACCTTGCGCTGGGTGATGGCTGAGGCGATGCTGGTGGCGATGGTGATTCCGGCAGAAGGACCGTCTTTCGGAGTGGCTCCCTCAGGCACGTGGATGTGGATGTTCCACTGCTCGAAGATGCGGTAGTCTACCTGCAGCAGGTCGATGTGCGACTTGACGTATTCCAGTGCGATAATGGCTGATTCCTTCATCACGTCGCCCAGGTTTCCGGTCAGAGTGAGCTTGCCTGCCTTGCCCTTGCTGAGCGAGGTTTCGATGTAGAGGATTTCGCCGCCCACTGAGGTCCAGGCTAGTCCGGTTACCACTCCTGCATAGTCGTTGCCCTGGTAGATGTCGCGGTTGAACGGCGGATTGCCCAGCAGGTCTTTTACTTCGGCAGGGGTGATGGTGTAGTTCTTCAGCTCCTGGTTGCAGGCAAGTTTGTAAGCCATCTTGCGCAGACTCTTGTCAATCTGCTTCTTCAGCTGTCTTACGCCGCTCTCCCGGGTGTAGTGCTCGATGATGAACTCGAGGGCATTCTTGTTGAAGCTTACCTTCGGCGAAACCTTGTCGAGTCCGGTGCTTTCCAGCTCTTCCGGTACGAGATGGCGCTTGGCAATCTCTGTCTTCTCTTCGGTGATGTAGCCGCCTACTTCTATCAGCTCCATACGGTCGAGGAGCGGACGCGGAATGACGCTCAGGTCATTGGCTGTGGCGATGAAGAGCACCTTGGAGAGGTCGTAATCCATATCGAGATAATTGTCGTGGAAGGCATTGTTCTGTTCCGGGTCCAGCACTTCGAGCAGGGCTGATGCTGGGTCGCCGTTGAAATTGCTCTGCGCCACCTTGTCAATCTCGTCGAGGATGAAGACCGGATTGCTGCTGCCTGCCTTCAGCATGTTCTTGATGATGCGGCCCGGCATGGCTCCCACATAGGTGCGGCGGTGACCGCGGATTTCGGCTTCATCGTGCAGACCGCCCAGCGACATGCGTACATACTTGCGCTTCATGGCTGCTGCGATGCTCTTGCCCAGACTGGTCTTTCCTACGCCCGGAGGACCGTAGAGGCAGAGGATAGGACTCTTGCCGCCGCCGTTCAGTGCTCTTACGGCGAGGAATTCCAGGATGCGCTCCTTCACATTCTCCATGCCGTAGTGGTCGTGGTTCAGAATGCGCTTGGCACGGGTCAGACTGAGGTCGTCCTGGGTGTAGGAGTTCCAAGGCAAATCTACCATGGTCTGCAGGAATCCTATCTGTATCGAATAGTCAGGACTCTGCGGGTTCAGGGTGTCGAGCTTGGCAATTTCTTTCTTGAAGATTTTGGCAGTTTCCTCGCTCCAGTTCTTCTGTTTCGCCTTCTCCAGAATCTCCTTCTTCTCCGGACTGGCGTTGCCTTCTCCCAGTTCTTCCCTGATGTTCTTGATCTGCTGCTTGAGGAAGTATTCCTTCTGCTGTTCATCGAGGTCGTAGTGGGTTTTGTTCTCAATCTCAGTCTGGATGCGTAGCAGATGGCGCACCTTGTTCAGGGATCTGATGGCAATCATGATGCGCTCGCTGAGATTTTCCTCTTTCAGCATCTTGATTTTATCCTCGATGGAGAAAGGGAGGAGGGAGCACATGAAGTTGCACTGCATGTGAATGCTCGAGAGTTCGTTGATGGCCTGGATGGCATCATCATTATAGTTGGCGTTTGATTTGATATAGTCTGTCGCTTCGTAATGGAAGTTCTCGTAGAGCATTCTGAAGAGTTCATCGTTGTTCTCGTCAGGCCATTTCTCCGGAAGACTTTTTACGTCAATTACTGTGTAAGGCTCTTTTTGAACGAGATGTTTCATCTGACATCTGCCCAGACCCTGGATGATGATGCTCATCTGCTCTGTGCCAGGCATCTTGATCACCTTGATGAGTTTGGCGAAGACACCTACAGGGTAGAGGTCTTCTTCGTAGGGCAATTCTGTGTCTTTATTCTTCTGGCAGAATACACAGAATGTGGTGTCTGGTTTCTTTTCCAGCATCCGGACGAGATTCAGACTTTCCTTTCTGCCCACAACGATAGGGGTCATATTGGTAGGGAAAACTACAATATCTCGCATGCAGAGGGTAGGGTACAAACCTTCTTCCTGGTCTTCGATCAGGGTTTTCGGGTCGCCCTCGTAATCTGCAATCATTTGTATTCGGGTACTTGTTCTTCTATTATCCATTTTTTTGTTATGATTTCTATTTTCCGTGCAAAGGTACTCATTTTTTGTGAAATATCGTGGAAGATGATAGATTATTTAATAATAAAATTGCTTTTTCTATATATTAGTACCCGTTTTTATAGATGTAAGTAGTTGCTTTTGCAGGTGGAAGTGGCAATTTCTGCTGCTTGCGATGAAATAAATCGGCGGCGGCTTCGTTTTCTTCTGTATAGAAACAGAAGAATTTATGGGTAATTTTCGATTTAAACAGTTTGAGATAGAGCAAGACCGTTGTGCCATGAAAGTGGGAACTGACGGTGTTTTGCTGGGTGCATGGGCGCAAGGTGGCAGGCGGATTCTGGACATTGGTTCCGGAACGGGACTGATTTCGCTCATGATGGCGCAGCGTTTTCCTGAGGCTGAGGTCGTAGGGATTGATATGGATGCTGATGCCTGCGGACAGGCGAGGGAGAATGTGATGGCAAGTCCGTTTCGCGACAGGGTGGAAATCGTATGCTGCAGACTGCAGGATTTCGGGGGAGCTTCGGATGCTGCTGAGGCTTCTGGAACTGCTGAAGGTTTGAAGGCTGCCGGTGATTTTGATGCGATAGTGAGCAATCCTCCGTTCTTTGTAGATAGCTTGAAAAATCCGGACAGTAAGAGGACGATGGCGCGACATACGGACAGTCTTCCGTTCCGCGATTTGTTTGCGGGTGTAAAACGGCTTCTTTCTGATGACGGTATTTTCTCTGCTATTGTTCCCGTAGAAGTAGTGGAGCAGTTTGTTGCAGAGTCTTGTATATTAGGATTTTATCTTATACGGAAGTGTGGTGTAAAGACGGTAGAGCGCAAGCAGCCAAAGCGCTTTATGCTGAGTTTTGCCAAGCATCGCATTTCGCCTTATGAAGAGCATGTTGAAACGATGATGGATTCGCATGGAAACCGCTCGGAATGGTATAGGAAAATAACGGAAGAATTTTACCTTAGTGATTAATGAACTCAAGTTTCGCATATAAGCTCCACACGCCCTGAAAGGGCAGAAGCTCCTAGCCCAGGGCATCGCCCTGGGTAATTACGGACACAAACTTGTCGCCCTGTAAGGGCAAAAGCTTCAAAATACTGGGCAATGTACAAAGCTTTTGCCCTTACAGGGCGTCTTACTGATTGCCATTATACCCAGGGCGTTGCCCTGGGCTAGGAGCTTCTGCCCTTTCAGGGCGTATGGGGTGTGGCTTATGACACATCCTCACTACTCACTAATCTCTATCTAAAGGTTCAGCTTCTTCTGTACCAGTTTGCTGATAGCTTCTACTCTTTTGCTCTGGCGCTGGATGTCTTTATGAATATCATCGCGCACGGCATTGATGTCGTTGAAGAAATCGGCAAAGGCAGACTGAATCATGTTCGGCTTGCGGTCGTTCTTGTTGGCAAACGGGTTCACCAGCATCTTGATGCCCTTTTCTTCCAGGTGAATATCAATCTCAGCACCCGTCATCACAGGGTCGCCATCATAATGGATTACGCCTGGCTGACTGCGGGTGATATGGAGCTTCTTGCAGCGGAACGACTTGATCTTCGAATTCTTGTCCAACGTCTTGTTGAACATGTCGAAACTTACCTGAGGCGCCTCGATTACATCAAATGGTTCCATGATGACGACATCCATCAAACCATCGCTCATGGATGCTTGAGGGGCAATATAGGCATTGTTGCCATACTGAGATGCGTTGGCACAGGAAATGAGGAACGCCTTATACTGCTTGGTGCCCGTCTCGTCCTCCAGCGTGTAAGTCTCAGGCTTATACTTCAATCCCTCGCGCAGGATATTTTCAGCATAAGTGATAGGACCGCGCTTGCCGCTCTCGGCAAACTTCATGCTGACGAAAGCGTCAAAGCCCATGCCGCAGGTGCAGAAGAACGGGTGGTCGTTGATGACACCATAATCCAGATCTCTAATCTGGCATTGGTTGATGACCTCGATGCATTTCTTCAGGTTCATCGGGAGCAGCAGATGTCTTGCCAGTCCGTTGCCCGAACCGCAAGGCAGAATGCCGAGGGCAGTATCGGAGTGAACCAGCGAGCGGGCTACCTCGTTGACGGTGCCGTCACCACCAACCGCCACAACCACATCTACATGGTCGTTCTTCGCTTCGGTAGCAATTTCCGAAGCGTGCCCAGCTCTTTCAGTCATTCTTATCTCGTACTCAAAAAGCTCTTTGTCCAAACCAGAATCTATCAGACTGGGAACTGCCGCCTTGCTGGCTGTTCCTGAAATCGGATTCATGATGAAAAGTATCTTTTTCTTCATTATATAGTCAAGAGTTTGTAAAATTTAGGCTACAAAAGTAATAAAAATACCCAAAATAACAAGAAATATCGATTAAAAAAACTATAAAAGTAAACTTTCTTATAAAAAAAGCCGTTTATTGAGTTCTTTTTTGTATCTTTGCACCCTGAAAGTTAGAAAAGTATAAAAAAAGAAAATAAAGTACACCTATTAATAATGGGACAATTACAAGAAAGATACAAGAATTATCGTGAACCTCAGAAGTATATGGCTGCCGGTGTGTATCCATATTTCCGCGAGATCACAAGTAAGCAGATGACAGAGGTAACCGACATCGATGGTCATAAAATTCTGATGTTCGGTTCTAATGCTTATCAGGGTTTGACTAATGACCAGCGTGTTATTGATGCAGCAAAGGCTGCGCTCGACAAGTATGGTTCTGGTTGTGCAGGAAGCCGTTTCCTCAATGGTACGCTCGATTTGCACGTGCAGCTCGAAAAGGAGCTTGCTGAGTTTATGGGCAAGGATGAAACTTTGTGTTTCTCTACAGGATTCTCTGTAAACCAGGGTGTCTTGGCTTGCGTAGTAGGTCGTAACGACTATATTATCTGCGATGACCGCGACCACGCAAGTATCGTAGATGGCCGCCGCCTCTCATTCGCTACCCAGCTCCACTACAAGCACAACGATATGGAAGATTTGGAGCGCGTGCTCTCTAAGCTCCCTCAGGAGGCTATCAAGCTCATCGTTGTTGACGGTGTGTTCTCTATGGAGGGCGACCTGGCTAACTTGCCTGAGATTGTAAAGCTCAAGCATAAGTACAACTGCTCTATCATGGTAGACGAGGCTCATGGTCTTGGCGTATTCGGCAAGCAGGGTCGTGGTGTATGCGACCACTTCGGTCTGACCGACGAGGTAGACCTCATCATGGGTACATTCTCTAAGAGTCTGGCTTCTATCGGCGGTTTCATCGCATCAGACAAGGATACTATCAACTTCCTCCGTCACAACTGCCGTACTTACATCTTCAGCGCCTCTAACACTCCAGCTGCCACAGCAGCAGCTCTCGAGGCTCTCCACATCATTCAGAATGAGCCAGAGCGTTTCGAGAATCTCTGGGATGTAACCAACTATGCCTTGAAGCGTTTCCGCGAGGAAGGTTTCGAGATTGGCGAGACTGAGAGTCCTATCATTCCTCTCTACGTGCGCGATGCTGAGAAGACATTCGTTGTTACCAAGATGGCTTACGATGCAGGTGTGTTCATCAACCCTGTTATTCCTCCAGCTTGTGCTCCTCAGGATACATTGGTACGTTTCGCACTCATGGCTACTCATACAAGAGAGCAGGTTGAGCGGGCTGTCCAGATCTTGAAGAAGATTTTCGTAGAAGAGGGAATCATCAAGTAAAATCAGATTTGCCGGTCTTCTCGGTTTTTACAGATTCGGGCAGTCGGTTTCTGATTTAAAAGTTCAGCAAGTATGGTTGCGGTTCTTTGCCGCTACTATATATATAATAAGGTATAAGGGCAATTCCGGATAGGGGTTGCCCTTGTTTTTTGCCTGTTTCCCAGCCATTTTGCATTTAAATGCATGTTTTTTTGAAAAAAGTTAGGGAAAAATTTGGTGGAATCGAAAAAATGTAGTACCTTTGCACTCGCAATTCAGAAATGATGCTTAAAGCAATGCTTAAGAGGTATCGTAGAGATGAGTAAGCGGGGTGTAGCGCAGCCCGGTAGCGCTCCTGTTTTGGGAACAGGTGGTCGCAGGTTCGAATCCTGTCGCCCCGACTCTATTTTCTCTCACTCAAACCTTTAGCAAAGCACAAGCGGGGTGTAGCGCAGCCCGGTAGCGCTCCTGTTTTGGGAACAGGTGGTCGCAGGTTCGAATCCTGTCGCCCCGACACAAGAAAGCTAAGAAGAGACAAATCTTCTTAGCTTTTTTGCTATATAAAACTCCCGCCCTGGATGGGCTGGAGGGGGATAACGCAACTGAGTAATTATTATATACGTTTTAATTTTATAGAATCATGATTATAACGATAGCGCGCCAGTGTGGATGTGGCGCTATTCGCGTGGGCAAGCTGCTCGCCGAAAAGTATGGTATTCCTTTTTATACCCGTAAAAATATGATGGAAATGGCTGAACAGAGAGGAGTGCTCGACGAGATGGAGGCTTTCTTCGATGAGCGGCCGGTAGATGAACTGCTCTTCTCGATGTCGTCGCTTGGCGAAACGCAGAGGGCGCTGACAGAAAAACCGCTCCGTACACTTGCCGATATGATAGGCGATGAAGACTGTATCATCATCGGCCGTTGTGGAAACTATATCTTCCGCGAGCGCAAAGATCTGATTTCTGTTTTCCTGAGCGGCAATCTGGAGGCTCGCATCAAGGAGATTCAGGAGGAGAAGGGCTTTTCGTATGAGGAAGCTGAGGAGTTTGTAGAGCACACCGAGGATTGCAGAGTGGCTTATCATAAGTATTATACAGGCCTTACCTGGGGAAATGCCGATGATTACGACATCTGCCTGGATACGGTGCGTCTGGGCGTAGAAGAGACGGCAAGCCTCATTGAGCAGTACGTTAGCTTGATATAAATTTAAAGTAATTCAACATGAAGTTTTTAATTCAATTTTTGATAATCATAGCGTTCTCCTTTGCTGGAGAATTGCTCCATTTTTTGCTGCCATTGCCTATTCCGGCAAGCATCTATGGCATCATCCTGCTCTTTCTTGCGCTGGAAACAAAACTGATCAAGGTGAAGCATATCCGCGAAACCAGCAGTTTCCTCATTGCCATCATGCCCGTGATGTTTATTCCGGCTGCCGTAGGACTGATTGATTCTTATCAGGATATCGGTAATGCATGGTTCCAGTATATCGTAGTTACGGTGGTCAGCACCTTCGTCGTGATGGGTGCTTCGGGCTGGATTACGCAGATGGTAATCAGAAAAGGAAAGGAGGCGAAGAAATGAACCAGTTGTTCCAGGATTCGGTTTTCTTCGGCGTTCTCATCAGTCTGGCTGCCTACGGCATAGGCATGCTGCTGAAGCTGAAGACGGGATGGTCGCTGATGAACCCGCTGCTCATCTCCATCATCCTCGTTATCATCACGCTCCTGCTCACGGGCGTAGATTACAAGACCTATTCGGCAGGCGCCAACAGCATCAGCTATCTGCTCACACCAGCCACCATCTGTCTGGCTGTGCCGCTTTATCAGCAGGTTGAGCTTCTGAAGAAGAATTATCGGGCTGTGCTGATAGGCATCGTTTCGGGCGTGCTGGCGAGTCTCTGCTCCGTGCTCATTCTCGCCCTCATCTTCCATTTCGACCATGCGTCCTACGTTACCTTCCTGCCTAAGAGCATCACTACCGCCATCGGTATCGGCGTTTCTGAGGAGTTGGGCGGTCATGTTTCGGTTTCGGTGGTTGTCATCATCGTAACGGGTGTGCTGGGCAACATCTTTGCCGAGAAGTTCCTGAAGCTTCTCTCCATCAAGGAGCCTATTGCCAAAGGTATCGCCATCGGCTGTTCTGCCCATGCGCTGGGTACGGCAAAGGCGATGGAAATGGGTACCATAGAGGGAGCCATGAGCAGTCTGAGCATCGTGGTTTGCGGTGTGATGACGGTTGTTGGCTCATCCATCTTTGCTCTGTTTATGTAGAGGCAGATACAATAATATTTCCCTTTTTCCGTTTTTATAGATATGAAACGGAAAAAGGGATTTTTGTATATAATGGGTGTAGGGATGGCGATGAGCGCCCTGCTTGCCAGTTGTGCCGACGATGAGAGTTTCTCAACGTCGAGGGGAGATGTGCTTTCGTTTTCGGTAGATACGCTGAAGATGGACACCACCTTCTCGAATGTGCCTACGCCTACCCGAAGCTTCTGGGTTTACAACCGTACGGGCAAGGCTCTGCGCTGCCAGTCGGTGCGTCTGGAAAACGGTAACCAGAAGGGTTACCGGGTGAATGTTGACGGCTCTTATCTGGGCACCGAAGCGGGATTCCAGACGCAGAATGTGGAGATCAGGAAGGGTGACAGCATACGTGTGTTCGTAGAACTGACTTCGGCGATGCAGAACAGCGAAGAGCCGCAGCTGGTGAGCGACAACCTGGTGTTTGCGCTGGAAAGTGGCGTGGAGCAGAAGGTGAACCTGAGGGCGTTTTCATGGGATGCGATGAAACTCAATTCGCTCGAGGTGAAGCAGGACCAGCTGCTGGAGAGCACGCTGCCGGTAGTGGTTTATGGCGGCATCAGGGTTGATGAGGCGGCTACGCTGACCATTGCTCCGGGCACCCAACTCTATTTCCACGAGAATGCGGGTTTGCAGGTGTTCGGGTCGCTGAAGATTGAGGGTGAAAAGGACAGGGAAGTGGTGATGCGGGGCGACCGGCTGGACCACATGTTCGATTATCTGCCTTATGACCGCACACCGGGACAATGGCAGGGTATCAGACTGATGTCTTCGGCTCATGACTGCAAGATTTCGTTTGCTGATATTCATAGTGCCTACGATGCTGTGATGATAGAAGCGGGCGATGCTACGAAGCAGAAACTGCTCATCGAGAATGCTACGATTCATAACAGTCAGGGCTACGGTGTGAGGATTGATTCTGCCAAGGTGCAGATTCTTAACTCGCAGATAACCAATTGCTTGAAGCATCCGCTCTATGTTGAGGGTGGCGATGTTGAGGTAAACGGCTGCACCATAGCCCAGTTCTATCCGTTTGACGGGCGCCGCGAGTCTGCCATCGGTTTTGCCTCTCCGCTGCCTCGTTTCGAGGTGAGGAATTCGCTCGTAACGGGCTATCATGATGATGAGGTGGTCTGGGAGGCTCCGAAAGAGGAGGATGCCTTCAATTTCCTCTTCGACCATTGTGTGTTGCGCACGGAGAAGCTGGAGACGGACGACAGTCTGAAGTTCACCCATGTGGTTTATGAGGACATCAAGGATACGACGGTGTTTGCCGAGAAGCATTTCCACCTTTTCGACACCGACAATCTGAAGTATGATTTCCATCTGCGCAAGAAGTCGGCAGCAATAGGTAAGGCAGATGCCGAAACGCTGCCTGCAACTGACCGTGATGGTTTGCCGAGAAAGAAAGAGCAGCCTGCCGCAGGATGCTTTGAGTATAGGGAGGAATAATGAGTATAAGGAGGAATAATGAGTATAAGGAGGAATAATGATTATAAGGCGAAATAATGACTGAACTTTCGAATTTTTTCGCCACACGCCCTGAAAGGGCAGAAGCTCCTAGCCCAGGGCATCGCCCTGGGTAATTACGGACGCAAACCTGTCGCCCTGTAAGGGCAAAAGCTTTAAAATACCGGAATTAATAAAGCTTTTGCCCTTACAGGGCGACTTACTGATTGCTATTACACCCAGGGCGTTGCCCTGGGCTAGGAGCTTCTGCCCTTTCAGGGCGTGCTGCTTCTAGAACTTTGGTTCTTTACCTTTCTTATTCCTTCATGTTCGAATCTACGAAGCAGAAGGGGAGAAGGTCTTTGATGCTGTCGAAGCAGTAGGTTCCGTTCTCGCCATAAAGCAGGATGCGTACGGGGCGCTGGTAGCGGTCTTCCATCTCCAGAATCACCTGGCGGCAGGCTCCGCATGGCGAGATAGGCGACTTGAGGAAGCCGTTCCCGTTTCTCGCTGCTATGGCGAGCGTCTGGATAGGCTGGTCGGGATAGTTGCTCTGGGCACCGAAGATGGCGCTGCGCTCGGCACAGAGCCCCGACGGGAAGGCGGCGTTCTCCTGATTGGCTCCAATCACTATTCTGCCGTCGCCCAAGAGCAGGGCTGCTCCCACATAGAAGTGGCTGTAGTTAGCATACGCATTGCTGGTGGCAGCCTTCGCCCTGTTTACGAGCTCCTGCTCCTGCTGGCTCAACTCTGAGAGCTGAGCCACCATGTATCTGATGTTTAGGTTTTGCTCTTTCATAGAGATAATGTTTTTATGATTTCTTTATTTCGTGTAGAAGTCGATGATGTCCTGCAGCGCCTTCTTGCATACAGCACAGAATTCCGGCGTTTCGTTGATGCGCATACGGCAGTCCTGCACACCGCGGTAAACGCCCTTCACGCTGTATCCGGCACCTTCGAAGACACCCACCTTGCTCACCGCCTCCTTCTCTTTCTTTGAGAGCGGAGTAGGAATCTTGGTCTTCTTGTCTATCATGTTCTCCCATTTTCCGTGGAAATCGGCAAGGGTAGTGATGTTCTTCTCCCAAGGCTCTACATCGTGAGGATACATCGGTATCTGCTCCTGCTCGTAGGCGTATTCATCGGCAAGTCCGGCAAAGGAATGGCCAAACTCATGCACCACTACCGGCTTGAACCATTTCTGGTGGCAGGTGGTGAGATTGTATGAATTGAGGATGCCGCCACCGCCATACTTGTCCGAATTTACCAGCACGATGATGTGCTCGTAAGGGGTACCTGCCAGCCAGTTGTGCAGGTCTTTGAGATGCAGGGTGGTAAGGTAGCGGTCGCTGTAGAAGGTGTCGAAATGAGAGCTGAGGGCGGTCTCGTGCCAGATGCCCTGGGCTGGGATGCTAGGTCCGCTCTGCTTGGATGGCGATTTTACGGCTACGATGTTGAAGCGGTCTCTCATGCTCTTGAAGGGTTCGTGGGCGAAGATGGCCTCTGTTGCCTCCTGCGCATCTTTCAGGAATACAGGCATCTCTGCATCGGTATAGCCTTCAGCCACGTATGCGATGTGGATGCATCGGGTGGTGTCGGCAGCCTGCTGCAGGGTGACGTATGGTGTAGGCTTGTTGCCTTTCTGATGAATCAGAATGTCCTTCGGCGCTACCTGGTGGGTGAGCGTGGTGGTTATCTCGCGGCGGTTGTTGCGCAGGTCGAGGGTGATGTCTACGGTATCTTTCGGCATAGGAACGAGGAATACGTTCTCGAAACTCTGCGTGTTCTTCTCTGCCTCTGGATAGGAGAGCCATTCCTGGAAGAGGGTGGAGAAGGAGTTGCGGTAGATGATTTTGCCCGAGCGGTGGTCGCGTACGGTTATCTGTCCGTTGCCCTCTACCGGGAGTTCGGCCAGTCGCTGCCGTTTGCCGTACCAGCGTGGCATCACGTTGAGTTCGTCTACGGCTATCATCTGCTGCTTCTGGTTGCCGGCAAAGGTATAGTCTACTCTCAGCGTCTTGTCTGTGAAATAGTCGTCAAAGTTTTGCGCCTTTATTGTGCCGGGTGCCATCAGCATCGCCATGGCGGCGAGGGATAATATCATTCTTTTCATTGTATTTTCATTTGAAATTCACATTCACATTCACATTTCTCACCGAATCACCAAGTGACCGAATCACTAATCACTTATCTCACCCTCAGCCTTGTTCCTACGCTTACCGGGATGTTAGGGTCGAGATGGTTCATCTTGTAGAGTTTCTCCAGTCGGATGCCATACTTCTGCGAGATGGTGTACATGCTTTCGCCCGGCTGTATCACGTGAGGGCGCTTCTTATACTGCTTAGGTGCCTTGGAGCGTTTCTTCTTCAGATAGATGATGTCGCCCTTGTGCAGCACGGCGTGCTTGTCGCGCTCGTTGTAGCGAGCCAGTTTGCGCCAGCTGATGCCCACCTCCTTGCCTATGCGCTTGAAGGTGTCGCCTTCGCGGGCATAGAGATAGTAATTCTTGTTGAAGATATGGATAGGGTGCAGTAATCCTTCGGCGTTTACAGGCTGGTCGGTACCGCTGTGGGTAGCCATGAAGCGGTCGTAGCGCTTGGCCTTGTCATACTGGTTGAGCTTGTAGAGCTCTATGATCTGTATCAGCTTGCTGGCATACTGCGGGTTGGTGGCGTAGCCGCAGGCTTTCAGTCCGCGAGCCCATCCCTTGTAGTCGTGCTGCGAGAGTTCGAAGAGGCGTGCGTAGCGTGGCTGGCGCGCCAGAAACTTGCTGTGGTCTTCGTAGCTGTCTCTTGCGTCCTGGTATACGCGGAAGCATTCGCCCCGGGCATCATCGTCGTGGTACTGGGTTGGTCCCGTCCAGTTGTGACATTTGATGCCGAAGTGGTTGTTGCCCTGGCGTACGAGGTCGCTCCTTCCTGCCGCACTCTCAAACAGTCCCTGTGCTAGGGTGATGCTGGCTGGAATGCGGTAACGGAGCATCTGCTCGATGGCAAGATCCTTATACTGATTGATATATGTCTGATAGGCCTGGTTCCACTTCAGCTGTGCGCCCATCGGGAGGCAGCAGAGCAGAGCGAGCCCTAAAATGTTTGCTTTTAGATGATTCATTCTGCAAAAATATAAAAAAAAACGGATAAATCGCGGTTTATTACAAAATTTTTAATATCTTTGCACAAAATATTGCATATTGAACTTTCGCATGTGGCTTAAGTACGGGCTGAAGGCCCAAAAGCTCCTAGCCCAGGGCATCGCCCTGGGTATGATGGCAATCAGCAAGGCGCCCTGTAAGGGCAAAAGCCTTATGTTTTGCCTGGAGTTTTAAAGCTTTTGCCCTTACAGGGCGACAGGTTTGCGTCCGTAATAACCCAGGGCGATGCCCTGGGCTAAGAGCTTCTGCCCTTTCAGGGCGTGTGGAGCTTACATGCGAAACTTGAATAAAGATTTTAATAATGAGAACTCGTACAAAAGTAATTATAGCTATCGGCTCTAACAGAAATCAGGAGGAGAATGTGTTGAAGGCACATGAACATCTGAGATGGATGTTCAAGAACTGCCTCTTCGGTCCGCGCATGTGGACTGAGCCTATCGGACTGGAGAATTCAGACAAGTTTCTGAATCAGGTGATGATGGGGGAGACCATCTGCTCTAAGAAGTCTGTACTTGCCGCGCTGCGGAGTGTGGAGCAGGGATGCGGACGCAAAATCCGTGGCCCTTATCGTAAGGTAGATGTTCCGCTGGATCTCGACCTTCTGCTCTATGGCGATGAGAAATTGCACGAGAGCGAGTGGGAGCGTGATTATATTCAGAGTTCTATCAGCTACCTCGAAGAAAAGGATGCTAAGAGATAATGATTTTGGCACGGAAAAAGAAACGGGAAACCCGAATCTGGTATGTAGATTTACAATACCGGATTCGGGTTTTCTGTTGTAAGATTGAGTTCTATCACTCTTCCTTCTTTCAGCGACTTCTGCACGTTGATGATGCGCTGGTTGCTGCTGCCCCTGAAGAAGAGGTCTTCATCGCGCAATGCCTGTACGAAGGGGCCGTCTACCAATACATCGATTTGGCGGAGGAGTTCCAGCTGCTCGGGATTCTTCACGAGGTTTTCGAAGAGATAGCCCGTAAAGCACCAGATGCTCTTGCTGCTCTGCTCCCTGATGGCGCGCGCCAGCTCGGCAAAGCCCTTTGCCTGAAACATAGGGTCGCCGCCCGAGAAGGTGACGTTAGCGAAGGGGTCGCTCATGATTTCCTTCATCAGCTCGTCGGTAGAGGTCATCGTGCCGTGGCTGATGTCCCACGACTGCGGATTATGGCAGCCCGGACAATGGTTGGGGCATCCCGCACAATAAATGGATGTGCGGAAGCCCGGACCGTCTACCATCGTATCATGTACGATGCTTAATACGCTGATCATTTTACTTTTCCCCTCCGATATGGGTTACTCGGTCGTGGAGCTCGGCAAGCTTGCCGCTGTTCCAACGGTCTGTAGTACCTACCAGATAACCGGTGATGCGCTGCAGCTTGTCGATGTGGTGGCTGCCGCACTTAGGACAAACCTCGAGGTGGGCATCAGCATTCTCGTAGCCGCAGTCGAGACAGCGGTTGCGGTTGTGGTTTACTGAGCCGTAACCCATGTTGTACTTATCCATCATGTCTACCACGCTCTCGATAACAGAAGGGTTGTGGGTAGCATCGCCGTCAATCTCTACATAGAAGATGTGGCCGCCGCGGGTCAGGTCGTGGTATGGAGCCTCGACCTGTGCCTTCTTCAGGGCTGTACACTTATAGTATACAGGCACGTGGTTAGAGTTGGTATAATAGTCGCGGTCTGTAACGCCAGGGATGACGCCAAACTGCTTTCTGTCCTTCTTTGTGAACTTACCGCTCAATCCCTCGGCTGGAGTAGCTAGGATAGAGTAGTTGTGATGATACTGCTCGCTGAACTCGTTGGCACGGTCGCGCATGTAGGTAACAATCTTCAGTCCCAGTTCCTGTGCCTTCTCGCTCTCGCCGTGGTGCTTGCCGATGAGGGCAACCAGGCATTCTGCCAATCCGATGAAGCCGATACCCAGGGTTCCGTGGTTGATGACGCTTTCGATGGTCTCTTCCGGCTTCAGGTTTTCTGCGCCTACCCAGAGATACTTCATGAGCAGAGGGAACTGCTTGGCCATCGCCGTCTTCTGGAACTGGAAGCGCTCGTCGAGCTGCTTGGCTGTGATGTCGAGGATATTGTCGAGCTTGGCAAAGAACATGTCGATGCGCTGCTTTTCGTCTTCGATGCCCATGCACTCGATGGCGAGCTTCACGATGTTGATGGTAGAGAAGCTCAGGTTACCGCGGGCGATGCTGGTCTTCTCGCCCCAGCGGTCTTCGAACACGCGGGTACGGCAGCCCATGGTTGCAATCTCCCACTTGTAGCGCTCCGGATCATCAGCACGCCACTTCTCGTTCTGGTTGAAGGTGGCGTCGAGGTTCAGGAAGTTAGGGAAGAAACGGCGGGCTGTTACCTTGCAAGCCAGCTTGTAGAGGTCGTAGTTTCTGTCCTCAGGCAGATAGTTTACGCCTCTCTTCTTCTTCCATATCTGGATAGGGAAGATGGCTGTCTCTCCGTTGCCTACGCCCTGATAGGTGCTGAGCAGGATTTCGCGCATGATGCAGCGGCCCTCGGCGCTGGTATCGGTACCGTAGTTGATGCTTGAGAATACTACCTGGTTACCGCCGCGGCTGTGGATGGTGTTCATGTTGTGGATGAATGCCTCCATCGCCTGATGCACGCGGTTCACGGTCTTGTTGATGGCGTGCTGCTCCAGGCGTTCGCGGCCCTGCAAGCCGTCGAGCGGCTTCTCTATGTAGTCGTCGATTGGCGCATCATAGAGGTTGCTCAGGTCTTCGCCTGTCAGCTTCTCCAGGTTCTTCACCTCTTCCTGGTACGACATGCGTACGTATGGAGCCAGATAGAAGTCGAAGGCTGGGATGGCCTGACCGCCGTGCATCTCGTTCTGGCAGGTCTCGAGAGAGATGCAAGCCAGCACGGCTGCGGTCTCGATGCGCTTGGCAGGACGGCTTGAACCGTGACCGGCTGTGAATCCGTGGTTCAGAATCACGTCGAGCGGATGCTGCACGCAGGTGAGACTCTTGGTTGGGTAATAGTCCTTATCGTGAATATGTATATAGTTGTGCATGACGGCGTCGCGTACATCCTCAGAGAGGAGGTAGTCGTCGACGAATGGTTTAGTGGTTTCTGAAGCGAACTTCATCATCATGCCGGCTGGTGTGTCGGCATTCATGTTGGCGTTTTCACGGGTGATGTCGTTGTTCTTGGCATTGACGATGCTCATGAATACGTCGCGTGTCTTCGCCTTGCGGGCGATGTTACGCTGGTTACGGTATGCGATATACTTCTGGGCAACATCTTTGCGGGCACTCTTCATGAGCTCCATCTCGATGGCGTCCTGAATGGCCTCAACGCTCATCTGGCTCTTGCCGCGATAAGAGATGTGGTCGGTTATCTGCTCGATAAGAGTGGTATCTTCACCCTTGTCGGTATGCAACATGGCCTTGCGAATGGCTGCCATGATTTTCTGTTCGTTGAATCCAACGATGCGTCCGTCACGCTTTACTACTGTCTGGATCATTTTAGTATTACTTTTACGATTGATGTTTAAATTACTTAGTATTAAGTCATTATGACTTGAAGAGGTAGATAGATACCTCCTTTTGACATTGCAAAGATATAAAATATTTCTGAAAGTAATTACTTTTGGACAACTTTTTTATCGTTAAAAAATATTAAGTCGCTGATAATCAGGAGGAAACGAAAAAGTTTTGGAAAACTTTGACAAATTTCTGTTTCCCGAAACGTTTAAGTTGCAGTCTATCAGCGTGTTGCGCATTTTGTGCGCTTGTGTGCGTTTTTCCCTTGTTGTCTGTGTGCCGTGGCAGGGGGTGGAAATGAAAATCGCCGCAACGCCCATGTATAGGGCTTTGCGGCGATTCGGGGGTGATTATTTTGCTTGTCGCTTATAGTCGAGCGCAGCTCCGATGGCGGTGCAGAATTCCGAGTATTTCGGTATTCTGAACCTCACTCCGTAGAGTTTCTCCATGGCTGGGAACACCTCGCGGCATTGCGGCAGCAGGGTGAGGTTGCCGATGAGCACGAAATCCTTGATGCCCGATTCGAGCGATGAGAGGATGGTAGCCGAACCTATCGACTGCAGCACCATCCAGATGAGTCCCATGGCGATGTCTTCGCGCGAAGCGTTGGCCTTGGCGTTGCTGAAGAGCGATGCGGTGGCGTTCATCGGGAGTCCGGGCAGAGGCTTGGCGCTGATGTCGCCTATCAGCAGGTTTATCTTGCTCACGTCGCCGTCCTTGGCGAGGTTGATAATCTGCTTGATGTCGTCGGTCTTGAGCATGATGCGGCTCAGTCCTGCCAGGGTTCCGCCGCCTATGCCGATGCCTCCGATGTGCCTTATCTCGTTGTCATCGCATTTTACGAGCGATGTACCGGTTCCCATGCTCACCACGATCATGCGGTCGAGCTTGCTCTCGTATCGGGCGCCCAGTCCGTCGGCCACGAACTCCTCGCTCTTCGAGGTAGGCAGTCCGTAGATGGGCTCGTCGATATAGGCAGAACCTACGCCTGTGAGCATCACCTGTTCTACATCGCTCAGCGCAATCTTGTTGTCGTGAAGATACTTGCCGAAGGCTCCGTAGAGCGAGGTGATAGGGTCGGTGGCCTTGATGCGGATGGGGCTTACCACCACGCCGCTTTCATCGATGCCCACAATCTTGGTCGTAGAGATGCCTACGTCGATTCCTATAACAATCTTTTTCATTCCTTTATATATATAATAATGTGTATTTTTGCAGATGATGCCCCTCTAGAGCACGCCCATCTTGCAGAAGGTGATGAGCACGGCGTAGCCCACAATCATGCTCAGGATGCCCACCGTGAGTCCTGCCTTCACCATGTCGGTCTGCTGGATGAGTCCGGTAGAGTAGGCGATGGCGTTAGGAGGGGTTGAGATAGGCAGCGACATGGCGCAGCTGGCCGATACCGCTACTCCGATGAGGATGGTAGAGGTGCCGCCGATGGTGTTGAGCTTGTCGCCCATGCCGGCGCATACCACCGTGAGGATAGGGATGAGCAGGGCGGCGGTGGCGGTGTTGGAGATGAAGTTACTCAGGATGAAGCATACCAGTCCGGATACAATCATGATGACCAGCGGATTGAATTCTGCAAACGGAATGCTCTTTACGGCTGCCTCGGCCAGACCGGTGCCGTTCATCGCCAATCCGAGGGCGAATCCGCCTGCCACCATCCAGATGACAGCCCAGTCAATCTCCTTCAGGTCCTTGGCTGTAACCACTCCCGTAAGGGCGAATATGGCGATAGGGAGCATGGCCACGGTGTTGGCGTTGATGCCCAGCTGCTTGCCGAATACCCAGAGCACGATGGTTGCGAGGAAGGTGACGGCCACTACCGTGGTGCGCCAGTTGTGCTGCATGTTGCCCTCGATGTTGAGCTCGATGGTCTTGGCAGAGAACGGGAACATCTTGCGGATGATGACCCATGCCATCAGGAGCATGATGAGCACCATAGGGGCCATGATGAGCATCCAGTCGCCGAAGCTGAGACCCAGGTTGAGTCCTGCAGGGTCGTTCAATACCTTGAAGGCGAAGGCGTTAGGCGGAGTTCCGATTGGGGTTCCCATACCGCCCAGGTTGGCTCCGATAGGAATGGCCATGGTGAGCGCCACGCGGCCCTTGCCCGAAGGCGGCAATGATTTGAACACCGGTGTGAGGAAGGTGAGCATCATGGCGGCAGTGGCTGTATTTGAAATGAACATCGAGAAGATGCCGGTGATGAGCATGAAGCCCAGCAGCACGTTCTCAGAACGCTTGCCGAATGGCGCAATCAGGGCCTTCGCCATCATCACGTCGAGTCCGCTCTTGGTAGCAGCTATGGCGAGTACGAAACCGCCCAGGAAGAGGATGATGGTAGGGTCGGCGAAGCACGCCATCACACCCTGATAGTCGAGCAGCTTGCCCATCTCTGCCTCCGAGCCTTGCATAATCTTAAAGGCGGAGTCGCTGACGAAGAACAGCAGCACGAAGATGATCACTACGCTGGTTGCCCATGCCGGTATGGCCTCGGTGAGCCAGAGCATCACGGCCATGACGAAGATGGCGATGACGCGCTGCTGCACGATGGTGAGTCCGTCGATGCCGAAGCTGTCGATGGGCAGGTTCCAGACGATAACGGTAAGCAGAGCCGTTATGAGAAACAGCAATGCCTTCTTGCGATTAAAATCGCCATTCAATACTTTCTTTACAGTTTCTTGCATTATCTTTCTGTCTTAAGGATTATTTTCTTGCAAAAATACGTGTTTTTTTTGTATTTAGCAAGTTTTTTTGCAGAAATAGTGAAAAAAATGCCGAAAAATGTTGTTGTTTCAAGAAAAAATGCTATATTTGCAGTGGATTTGCCGATAACGGCTATCGGTGATTCTGAAAACTTGGAGCACCCGGAAGGGTGATTCAGCGAACCTGATATGTCTAATAAATAAATTAGGAGATAATGAAATGAACAAGTCTGTAGTATTTATCATCATCCTGCTCGTGATAGTTCTATCTATCATCGTATCGCAGTACTTCCACAAGCGCCACCATGAATATAAAATGGCGGACATCGAGAAGGCTATCCGCAAGGCTTATCCTAAGGGTATCTGCTCGATAAGCAAGGAAGAACTGGTAACAGCTGTGAAGAAATACTTCCACTGTTCGGCGAAGGAGGCTCATTATATAATAGGTGTAGCCCGCCGCAAGAAGCTGGTTGATATCGCTGCAGAATATGTTACTATCATGTTTTGAAATAAGGTAAAAACATTAAATATGCTTTAGCCGTGAGGCTGAATCACTTTGAGAAAAAGTATTATTTATTTGAGGCACAAAGGATTGTTAGCGACATGCTGATTTCGAAGGGGTTATGTGTGGGTTAGCATGTTGTGTTCGGGACGTCTGGTATGGTACATTGCGTAAACAATTTAACTGCCAGACAAAGTTTACCCTCCCTAGGACTTTTTAAGACCTGGGGAGGGTTTTACTTTTCAGGCTCAGCACCTTTTATTCAAGTCCGTCGCCGCTGTTTTCGCTTCCGGTTCCGCCAGTAGAATCGCCGCCCGATGGGGTGTCGCCTCCGGATGGATTATCGCCTCCGGATGGATTATCGCCTCCGGATGGATTATCGCCTCCGGATGGGGTAGTAGGAGGCGTATCGGTAGAGGTAACCTGCTTCACCACCTTGCCGTTTCGGTCGTAGCAGGTGATGTTGACGGAAGTTTCTTCGAGTTCCTTCTTGATGTCGGTGTTAGGCACGAAGATGATGTATCGGCGGGTGATGAGGTTGGCGCTCACCTTGTTCACATCCTCTACGGCGGTAGAGTTAAGACCGAATCGGAGGCTGCCCAGTCCTGGCACAGCCACGCTGTGGCCCTCGGTGGCCCATGCAGCAATCACTTCGCCGATGGCCGACCATCCGGCGTTGATTACCGCCTTAGGCAATCCGCTGCGAACGGCAGCTTCTTCTATCACCTTCGTGGCGTTGAGCTGGCTGTAGAGTTCAGCCTGCATCACGAATGCCCACTTTTGCTTACCTTTTTCGAACGCTACGTTGCGCTCAATAGCTTTTACTTTAATACCCATAATTCAAATCGTTTTTTTAATGGTTAAACAAATCAGTTTACATGCAGCTGGTAACGCCGAGCGTAGTGCCTACGGCAGTAAGTACAGCGATAATCACCTGCAAGATAGTTTTCCAAACTTCCTTTTTCATTTTCTTTTTCCTTTCTTTTTTTAATGGTTCAACATTTAGAAAGAGATTGGGCAGGTGTGCACCCCTGTTGTTTTCCCCTCCGTTTTTTAGTGGTTAATTTCCCATTTGCCGTTCTTAATGAATGACAGTGCAAAGATACAACATTTTTCTCTGAAAAACAATAGTTGTCCCGAATCACGTGCATCCTTGTCCCGAATCACGAGCATTCCTTCCTCATTAATCATGTATTTGCTTGACGCCACACGCCCTGTTTTACTCTAATTGAGCAAGCTTTGAGCGTATTTTTTAACGTTAATTA
>OGMM01000116.1_pt1 | contig 48601 bp, 44 predicted proteins | sample 1573221 | NCBI WGS metagenome assembly OGMM01 (sample SAMEA2581988, study PRJEB24529) | metagenome | biome: Human gut stool | place: China | collected 2011 | reverse complement strand
TTGGCTGGCAACGTAAAGCTGCTTAGCCATTATCTCAAATTTTAACGAACTATTGTGTATAACTTTGATCATAAAAAAAAGAAAAGTAATATTTCTGAACTTGTTAAAGAGTTTTTTCTTTCATCTAAAGATGATCAGCTGGTTTCAGATATATCAAGATTACAAGATAATTTATATATAGAATCTGATATTTTGTCAGATCAATGTACGAAATACTTTGATAGAATGTTGATAATAGAAGATTTAAAAAAACTTCATACATATAAATTCTATATTGATGAGCCTACTGATACTAATGAGTCTACAGTATTAGGCATATATCAGAAAGTAAAATTGGATGAAGATTATCAACTTAAATATTTATTTGAAAGTCATGGTAAGAAACTTCATGACAAACAGGAAGGTGCTATAGAAAAGAAATCTGTATGGGTTTTGAAACCGAAAATAGCTCAATTCTTTATATCAAACTTTTTTGAGCAATTCTTGTTTTCAGCCCTTAGTGATATTAAAGGGAGTGCGATTGAAGATTATGTAGAAAATTATCATGCCCAATGGTCTAATAGTAAAGACTGCGAGTTAGATGCCATTGTAAAGACCTCAAACAATATTTATTATGTTGAGGCAAAGACAACTTTATCCGTTCGTCTTATCAATGAGTATATAACCAAATGTAAGAAAATAATTAGAGACTTTGAGGAGATTGATGGACATCTAAGATTTCTTATAGTTGGATATTTTAGTAATCCAGAATTGAATGTTTTTAGTCAGACGGTGAAAAAAGAAGATTTGCCAGAAGGTTATAATAAAAAACGTACAGACTTACATAATATCCCTTATTATTTTAAGGTACCAATTGATAATACACATGATTTAATATGTTTTACAGAATTATCATATGCTAAGTTAAAATCAACTTTAACAGATGTTTTTAAAGAATGAAGTTACCCGTAACCCGATACTACGGCTCTAAAAGAAGAGTTGTGGAAGAAATTTGGTTTGCCCTAAAGAAGTCTCGTATTGAGTTTGATACTTTTCTTGATTTATTTGGTGGAACAGGTATTGTATCTTATTATATGCTAGCACAAGGAAAGCAGGTTTGTTATAATGACTTATTTGCCTTTAATTGTGAGATTGCTAAGGCTCTTTTGGCTACACCAAAGAATACGTTGAGCGAGTCTGAGGCTTTGGCATTATTAAATAGAGAACCTATGGTGTTTTATGATAATATCATAGAGCGTAACTATCAGGGTATATATTATCTTGACGAGGAAAATAGGCAAATAGATACAATTGTTCAGAATATCTTACGGTTATCGAATGAAAAAAAAGCGTGTGCTTATTACTTGTTATTTCAGTCTTGTTTAATAAAGCGCCCTTTTAATCTATTTCATCGTAAAAATTTGAATCTACGAATTAATCATAGTGAGTCGTCATTTGGCAACTATGTAACATGGGAAAAGAGTTTTGAGCAGTTATTCAAACAGTTCGTAAATGAGTTGAATACATATCAGTTTGAGCAACTTAAAAATGTCAAAATATCAAATCTCGATGCTCTAGATTGTGATACAAGTTATGATTTAGTATATATAGATCCACCTTATTTTAATAATGGTACTCCTATAAGCTATCATTCTCGCTATCATTTTCTAGAGGGGTTAATGCATTATAATGATATAGAACAAAAAATTAATAGGAAAAAGGCAAATTTGGAAATAGGGCTAAATTGTGAAAGTGAATTCGAAGATAAGGCATCATTTTCACAGAATTTGAGAAAGTTATTTGCTCGTTATCATAAATCGGTTTTGGTTCTATCTTATACAACAAATGGTTATCCTTCTATAGATGACTTGGTTTGCATCATGAAAGAATTTAAAGACCATGTTAAAGTGTTGTCATTAGGTAAGAAGCCTTTTGCTCTTAATAGAAGTAACGAAGGACGAGAGGAAGTTCTTGTAATTGGCAAATGATTTTCTTCTCATTTTATAAGTTCGACTTTTCAAGATTTAAAACAGTATATCACCATTACAGCGTAAGGTTTTAACACATTAAGTATTTACTTTTGCATCTGAATTCTTAAAAATTCGAATTATGGAAACAAGGAAATATTTCGAAAAAGTGATGCAGGAACTACAACCAAAATAGTAAAGGTCGTAGCTTGCGCAATTATTTCAGAGGATGTGTAAGTTTCTAAATAATGAATAAGGTGATTTTCCATCGATGACTTGCCGTTCTAAGTACTTGTTTTTTTCTCCAGGCGGTCCCATCCCGCACAATATGGCGAAGACCTTTGATGGTCCGCCAACCTTAGAGCGTAGCGGTTCCGAGCACCGGAGGGCGGTTACATCCCTAATCCCTATGGTAGGGATTTAGGGCTTGGGTATAGGGTAAGGACCCTCCCGCTGGGGAGGGACAGGTGGGGCAGATATAGCACTGAGGGCGGTTACATCCTTCCTTTCTGAGAAGGGAAGGCTTGGTTAGGATGTGGAGCTCTCCTTGCAGGAGAGACGGAGAGGTAGAAAAATTCCTTCTTTAATGGGAAAAAGCGATGCCAGTGAGCGCAATGAAAGCTGTCTTTCAAATTGCCGAGTGCAGCTTATCTTCTGCAAAACGATACAAATATAACATTTTTCAAAAAAACTGATAGGTGTAACTACTTATAATATAGTGGGGACGCTGTATTGGTGATATACCTTATTCGTGCAATTCGTGTTCAGTAAAATCAATGCGTAATTCGCGTGCAGAGAAATATCTATTGCTGCGAAGCTTAGTGAGAACCGTTGCTGCAACGAGAGTATCTGTGCAAATCCGTGAATTGAAAATCGGCGGCCGAAGGGAGATTTGTCCACCGGACCCACTGACCAGTGGGAAGTAAAGCCAAATCTGTGGGAGATTAGAGCAAGAATCAAAAACTCCTCCAAAAATTTGGTAGTTTCACAGAAAACCCTTATCTTTGCTGCGAATTAAATATAGAAGTTATGGCACAGTTAACATTACAGATAGATAGTCCATCTTTGTTGGAGCAATTAAAGAATGTCCTCTCTCTTATGAGAGGCGTTAAAATAGTTTCAGACTCCCCAGTTTCAAGGAGTGCTGCTTTGGAAGATGTTCCAAACGCAGAAACTTTGGCAGCAATGAAAGAGGCTGAGAGTGGTCATGATGCGGGAGTAGTTCGAGTAGATAGCTTAGAAAGTTTCATGGCATCAATGGAGAAATAGGGTTTATGAAAGAAATTCGAAAGACCTCGCAGTTCAAGAAAGATTATAAGCGTTTTAAGAATGATAAAGAATTTGTAGAAACGCTTATGGGGATAGTTAAGCTTTTGGCAGAAGGCAATCAGATATCGGAAGAATATAATCCTCATTCTTTGAAAGGCAACTGGAAGAACTATATGGAATGCCATATAGAAAATGATACACTTTTGATTTGGTTTGATAAGAACAATAATGCAATAGAATTAGTTCGTTTAGGTTCGCATTCTGAATTATTTGGTAAAGGACGTAAGCGCTGATCTCCATAACAGTCAGGCGGTCCCATCCCGCACAACATGGCGAAGACCGCTTTGGTCCGCCAACCTTAGAGCGTAGCGGTTCCGAGCACCGAGTAGGGCGGTTACTGGCAAACGACAATAATATACAGCCTATGGCTGATGATTCACAGATAGTTCTTTATCAACCAGATGAAAGTATTTCCCTCCATGTAAGAATAGATGAAGCTTTCAATACGGTATGGCTTTCTTTAGACCAAATGGCAGAACTATTTGGTCGTGATAGGAGTGTTATTGGCAAGCATGTGCGAACTATATTTAATGAAGGAGAATTGCAGAAAGAATCAGTTTGGGCAAAATTTGCCTACACTGCCTCAGACGGCAAAACATATCAAGTTGATTATTATAATTTAGATGTTATAATATCTGTAGGTTATAGGGTAAAGTCCGTACAAGGTACAAAATTCCGTATTTGGGCTACATCTGTTTTACGCCAATATCTTCTCCAAGGTTATTCCGTGAACCGTCACTTGATAGCCTTACAGGAGAATATGGACAAGCGTATGACCCATATTGAGGATACCCAGGCTAAGCAGCAACAGCAGCTTGATTTCTTTATTCGAACCTCCACTCCTCCAGCAGAAATGGTCTTCTTCGAAGGTGATTTCTATACAGCAAGAGTTGTTTTAGAGAACCTGGTTCGTTCTGCCAATAATCGAGTAATCATCATAGATGGCTATGTTTCATCGCTAACCCTTCCCCAACAATCATATAGACGTCCGAAAATGGCGAAACGAGTCCCATGATCGCTGGCTTATCATAGATGATAGCCTCTATCATTGTGGTCATTCATTAAATGCCAATGGCGGTCATAAGATTTCCGCCATAACCCTGATGGGTACCTCTCCTGAGGTAATCCTCTCAAAAGTAGTATAAAAACAATATTCCTCATTCGAGCGACGACAAGCGCAGAGCGATACTGCAATGAGGAACAAAAATGGTGGTCTCAACCAGCAAGCTGTTCCTATGCACCCCCAACCTGCAAGCTATAGCAAGTTTATAGCAAATTATAGCAAGTTATACCCAGGCGGTCCCATCCCGCACAACCATGGCGTAGACCTTTGATGGTCCGCCAACCTTATAGCGTAGCGGTTCCGAGCACCGAGTAGGGCGGTTTCCTTCTTCTCGCCTGAGGAGAGAAGACCGAGATGAGAGGTGGAGCCTTCCTTAAGGGTAAGGAAGGACGGGTAGGTTTTCGGAAAAAAGTCTTTCCTTGCAGGAGAGACGGAGAGGTAGAAAAAAGCCTTTATCAACAAGGAAGGACGGGATGATTTGCATGCAAAGCCATTTTGACAATCATGTGATGTAATCAGAATGAATACAACGAACAAAGGGGAACGACCGAAGACTGGTTGTTTCCCTTTGTTCGTTTAGAGGCAATTGTATCAGGTGTATCTGCCGTCATCACAAAGGTTGCAACCAAACGAAAGATGGAGAAGGCACCACGCAAATCTATCTCAATTCTATCAAAAGCTCAGAAGTAGATGATGCCAACGCCAAAATACTGGCAGCCCTATAAGCCACAAAAAAGAATAAAAAGAGGGATTTTGTAAAATGAACCAAAATGAACCAATTTTCCTGAATCTTTATATAAGAGATACAGAAAAACCGAAAACTTTCGTTCAATCAACGACTTAGGAAATTATGTACGAAAAGAATAGTAAAATAATGTTGATTTACGTAGAATGATATTAATTTTTTAACACGCATAATTTGCTAGTTTCCAACAATTTTCGTATTTTTGCAAAGAGATTCTGTGTCTCTTATATCGAGATTCAGATGAACGTCATCAAAAAACGAACTTGATTCGCATGATGAAAGAGACAAATATACAATCACAGGTTACGTCCACTATTGCAGGGGACGACGGCGAAGCCATGGCAAAAAGTGAAGGGATACCAACCGAACATGCCATCCTCTCGGAGAAAGATACAAAACATGATGTTTTAAAGGACTTCGACAGTCCTTTCGACATTAACACAGATTTATACAAATGAATACAAAACAGCAAATAGCACAGCAACGTGCTAATTTGGCTATAGCTGAATTCTTGAAGGAATTGTTTACTCCTCCGTATGTTATTAGTGAGTCAACTTTTGATGAAACGAAGGAATCTGCAGTGGAGTGTGCCAAACAGAATGTCGATGCCGCATCTCTTACTGAAAGAGAGAAAGAGGTAGCGAAGGAGTCTGTAGAACTATTTGCCAATGATGTAGCACGGAAGTTTAAGGTTGCTATGAAACAATCTGGTAAGATTGTGTGAATACCCTTTTTGAAATTATGGCACGTAATATAGACAAGTATAATCTCTATGATCATATACTTTTGAATGAGGGAGCTTATTTCTTTAAGAGAGGTAATGCAAGTATTTCAAAAGTAAGTATAGAGGAGTTGTTTTCTTCTGTTGCGAAGGAACAGGTTGTATTGGCAAGAAAAGTAAGGGTAAGGGAAACTGTTCACGAAAAAAGTGTCTTTTGTTCTTTGCTTGTAGTTAAGATGTCTGCAATACCTAGTTTCTTAAATGAAGCTGATTTGCCAACATCTACCAGAAAAGCTGTTATGGAAACAAAGCTAGGATATTTGCTGATAGTTGAGGATGATGACTATATCGTTATAGTTAAAAAGAATGTCTCGCATTTGTCGTCTTTCTTAAAAACTCTAGAGGTGATTGATGGAGATGTCTTGTCTGGCATATTGGTTAATAACACTACAGAATTTCAGAAGATGAACTTGACCAATATGAATATAAATGATAATGGCGTGAGGAACAAAACTGTTGAGGCGAATAATTTAGCTAACGTTATGTCGCTTTTTGGAGCCAATCAAAATATTGCTACAGCAACTCGCTTTGTAACGGATGGTGAAATATGTACATTAAATATTAGTACATCTAGTCTTGCAAAGTTTGGTAGTAAAAAGACTAAGACTGAGTTGTTGGAATGGATTGATGATATTGCAAGTTGTTTGGATACTTATGTAGTTCAACCTACATTCCTCTCTAGGTTTGCTAAGCCACTTTCTTGGAAGTCAATGGCAGATCATTTGGAACCGAATGCGTTACTTATAAATGTCTTTAACTTACAAGATTTTATAGAGTCTAAGCTCAATGATCATACCATCTATAAGAAACTTGATTCTGATGATTATAGGAACGTTACAGATGCTTTTTATCGATTGATTTCAAGAGGGGATAAGACATGGGCTTTACATGAAGCCCAACATAGACAAACAACTTGTTGGGTATCAGAAGATGAAAAACTGAGAGTTGCAAAAACTTCCACTAAAATATCACTTAATGCTAAGGGAGGTTTGGACAAGTTATATGTAAAGCTAAATAAAGGAACTTATGTGAAGTTGACACGTATAGTTACCTCTAATGCATTCTTTTCTGTTAGCTTTCAGGATTGTTCATATATCTATACAGGGGGAAGACTATATCAAAATTCGAGCATAAAGGAAGATTTTGATTCTATCTTGCAGATTCTTTTTCCCATTACGGGAATAGAGAATGTAACTAGTGAGAAAGGACGAGGTTATAACAATGATAGTACCGATTTTGCTCAAGATAGTATGTTTCATGTTGTTGAGACAGATGTATGTGCTAATGCCCAATTTGTTGTATGCGATGATATGGGTAATGAATGGGCTGATCATATCGCAATTAATGGAGATACAATTTCATTTATTCATTCTAAGTGCAAAGGAAGTTCTAGCTTGTCTGCTTCAAATTTTCAGGAAGTAATTGGTCAAGCGATTAAGAATATCGGACATTTAAATCCGAGCAATGACGAATTAGAAAGGAAAAGGGAATCTTGGAATGGTACCTGGCAGAATACCCAGATACCAAATCTGAGAAGTGGAAATGAAGTTGGTGCTTTTATTGATGCATTCAAGGCATTGAGGGTAAATCCCAATAGAAATAAAGAAGTCTGTTTAGCTATAGATTTCTTATCAAAGGGAGAGTTAGTTAATGCGTTTGAACATATCAAACAGGATGTTGACTTTCGACAACGTAATACAGTGATACAGATGGTTTGGATATTGAATGCATTCATATCCTGTTGCAAGGAAGCTGGTTTGAAGAGTAAGATATATTGCAGAGAATAGAACTTCCCATCTTTCTTGATATTGAAATATTCAGATTAAATAATAACTTAATAAAGATATTTATGGTATTAAAAACTAGCACCTTTTGGGAGACTATGAAGCATCCTGATACTTTAGCGTATGCTTTTTGGCTATCGATATTCTATCATTCTGTATGTGATGAATGGTAAACAGAACAATAAAGGTATAAGATACGATGATAGCACCAACACAGATAATGAAGCCAAAGAATTGGCAAGATTTTGAGAAGTTATGTAAACTTTTATGGGGAGAAATCTGGAACTGCTCAGATAGCATTAAGCAACATGGTAGACAAGGTCAAGCCCAACATGGGGTTGACATATATGCTTATGTGGAAAAATACGCTGGCTATTGTGGTATTCAGTGTAAAGGTAAGGATGATTACACTAATGCTCAGTTGACCGAGGTAGAAATTGACAATGAAATAGATAAGGCAAAAACATTCTCTCCAAAACTTAAAAGATTTATTTTTGCAACTACGGCAAATAAGGATGCAGTTATAGAGCGATACATCCGACAGAAAGATATGGAATGCATTGGACAAGGACTGTTTCATGTTGATGTTTTCTCCTGGGAAGATATTGTTGATCTATTGGAACGTGAACGAACAGTATATAATTGGTATTTGAATAATTGCCAATTCAAGGAAGCTACAGATGTAAAAGTTGTTTTTCAAAATGAGACGGAGAGTTGCATTATAAATCCTCTCTATCTCAGAGTGACCAAGAAATACAAGCATAAGAAACCAGAACAAAATCCATTTGGTATCAATGGGGAATTACTTCAACAGTTATATGCCAATACACTTAATGTGTCTTCTATACAAGATGTTCTCAATCCAAAAACTAAGGTAAACAAGTGTTGGTGCAAGATATCTATAAAGATAGTGAATGTAGGCAATACTGTCATTAAATCACCCAAAATGACCGTTTGGTTTAGAGAAGAAGATATAGACAAAATAAGTGATAGGTTTTCTTATATGCAACCTTCTGTATTTCATGATCAAAATGCTGTAGCAACCATCAATGCAGAGAGAGCACGTAAGAGAGAAGTTTATCAAAAGTATACAAATGGTGTAGAATACAAGCCTTTGGATTCTGTATTTGTTCAGAAAGACGAACGTTGTTTCTCCATTTCTATAATTCCGAAACAAGGTGTCGAATCATTTCCGCTATTTTGGCAATTTTTGTGTGAAGATTATAGTGAAGATGGAACGCTAACAATCAATGTTTCACCTAAATATGAAGATGCAGTCGAAGTTATTGATGTGGAGAATAAGGATGATGAACGAGAAGAAGTATTTGTAAAACCAAAGATTATTGAAGAGTAAAAAACAGAAAACCATATCAATTTTATGTTAATAAACTATTATTATGTCACTTCAATCAAATAATAACAAACGAATAGTGAAGAATGTTTTGCTGTCGGATTGTAATCTTGTTGTCTGTGAGGAGATGAATATAGTGAGGATTTAGAAATAATGGTGGATATTATGAGTGAGGAACAATACAACGAATTGCTGAAAGCCTATACCAAAGAAGCTTTGGCAAGCATGATAAAGGCTGATATACGCAGTAGGTTCCCTGAACCTTATGCAAGTATGTATTGCCATCAGTTTGATAATTTCAAGACCGTTGCAGATTTCTTTGAATTTGCAGCAAAGTTAATGAGGAGATAACAATATATTTATTACTAGTCTCTGCTTTTTGCAGATTCAAGTAAATAAGGCTTAAGGTTAGGTATAGAAAGCCCAGCATCAAGGCGGTCCCATCCCGCACAATATGGCGAAGACCTTTGATGGTCCGCCAACCTTAGAGCGTAGCGGTTCCGAGCACCGAGTAGGGCGGTTTCCTTCTTCTCGCCTGAGGAGAGAAGACCGAGATGAGAGGTGGAGCCTTCCTTAACGGTAAGGAAGGACGGGTAGGTTTTCGAAAAAAGCCTTTTTTAATGGGAAAAAGCGATGCCAGTGAGTGCAATGAAAACTCGCTTTCAAATTGCCGAGTGCAGCTCGCTTTATCAACAAAGAAGGACGGGATGATTTTAGAAAATCTTTAATATAAAAGAACAAGATTTATGCACGACATACAAATCATAATCATGGCCGGAGGCGTAGGTAGCCGCTTTTGGCCAATGTCAACCCCCGATTACCCAAAGCAGTTCATAGATGTGATGGGAGTCGGCCGTTCCCTCATACAATTGACAGTAGATAGATTGAAGCCAATCTGTCCTGTCGAGAACATGTGGGTAGTAACAAACGAGAAATACATTCGCATTGTCAAGGAGCAAATCCCTGACATGCCAGTAGATAACATATTATCAGAGCCGGAGGCTCGCAATACCGCTCCATGTATTGCTTATGCCTGCTGGAAAATCCAGAAGAAGCATCCTGATGCCAACATCGTGGTGACACCATCCGATGCCCTCGTCATCAATACCTCGGAGTATCAGCGAGTGCTCAGCAAGGCATTGAGCTATATATCCGATAAGAACGCCATCGTTACGATCGGTATTAAGCCAAGCCGCCCAGAAACAGGCTATGGCTATATCGCTGCAGCAGAGCCAACATCCGTAGATGAAATCTACAAGGTAGAGGCTTTCAAGGAAAAGCCAAACCTGGAGACAGCCGAGCAATACCTTGCCGCTGGCGATTACTATTGGAATGCCGGAATCTTTGTATGGAACATTGATACCATCAGCAAGGCAATCCGCACCTTCCAGCCTCAGCTTGCCAGCATCATGGACGAGATGGCACCTTCTTTCTATACCGAACAGGAGAAAGAGGTGGTCGGCAAACTCTTCCCAACCTGCGAGAAGATAAGCATTGACTATGCCGTGATGGAGAAGTCGAAGGAAATCTATACCTTGCCAGCTGAGTTCGGCTGGAGCGACTTAGGCAGCTGGGGCAGTCTCCGTACCTTGCTTCCACAGGATGAGGCTGGCAATGCCAAGGTAGGCAAGGACATCCGCTTGTATGAATGCAAGAACTGCGTGGTTCATGCAGCCGATGAAAGCAAAGTAGTAGTTCAAGGCTTGGATGGCTATATCGTAGCCGAGAAGAATGGACAACTGCTTGTCTGCTCTTTGAAAGAGGAGCAGAGAATCAAAGAATTCGGAAAATAAAATAACAATGAATATAGTAAAAACAGAAATAGATGGCGTACTCATTATAGAGCCACGCCTCTTCCGTGATGCTCGTGGCTACTTTTTCGAGAGTTTCAGCGAGCGAGAGTTTGAAGAAAAGGTTGCCCCAATCTTGGGACACAGTGTTCACTTCTGCCAAGACAACGAGTCTATGAGCAGCTATGGCGTGATGCGAGGCCTGCACTTCCAGCGCCCACCATATACCCAGAGCAAGCTGGTACGCTGCGTAAAAGGTAGAGTGCTTGATGTAGCTGTAGATATCCGCAAAGGATCACCAACCTATGGCAAGCATGTAGCTGTAGAACTGACAGAAGACAATCATCGCCAGTTCTTCATCCCAAAGGGTTTTGCTCATGGTTTCGCCGTTCTCTCTGAAACAGCCGTCTTCCAATACAAGTGTGATAACTTCTATCATCCAGAGGCTGATGGAGGTATCTCTATCCTGGATGATAGCCTTGGTATTGATTGGAAAATCCCAACAGAACATGCTAATCTTTCTGAGAAAGATACGAAGCATGCGATGTTGAAGGACTTCGATTCACCATTCGATATCAATGTAGATTTATATAAGTAATAAGCAAGCTGTCTCTCAAAAGATGTACCCAAAATAGTGGGAATCTTGACTTATTATCTATACTGAATATTCTAACCGCAACACCCTAAGGTTATGTAATGAAATATAGTCTAAAATGTGTTGTTTCCTAATATAATATTGGTGGTTATACAAGACAAAAACAAAGATAATATTTGAGACTTATGGAAGAAGAACCAAATGAAAATATTGTAGATAAGATCTATAAACTACGTAAGAACTTTGTTGTTATTGGTCTTACTGGTAGAACTGGTAGTGGATGTACGACGGTAGCTAAGCTATTAAGTACACAGAATCCTGAAGAATTTAAGTCCGAGTACAGGGAGATAAACTCCAATCCTATTGATAACGATGTTAGGAAAAATAGAATTATCTATAGATATATTCTCAAGAATTGGAGTCCTTTTACAGTTATTAAAGCTAGTGATATTATATTTTATTATGCTTTGCTGCAGACTTTCGGTGTTTTCTCTCGTTCATTGGCAAAATGTTCGAATGATGCAAATAGTGAAGGTAAATTGTCAGATAGTGATTCTGAACGTTCTGACGAGGTCCTGAATGATTTGCAGAAAGTTAAGTCAAAATTTGAAGAATTATCAGCTATTGCTAAGGAGTGTGATAGTTATCTTAAAAATGACGAGAAAAAATATAATAGCGGTCTTACAAGAAAGTATTTGAACTTGATTTTAATAGATATTCCAAACTTTAGAGATGATCTAGGTAAGGCTTTGGAAAAATCTAAAAAAATCCTTTCCGATGAGTTGCAAACCTGGGGAAATAACATTCGTCTTTACGATTCTATTGTAGCTCCAATAAATAGATGCCAAAGTGAACATGCACCTTCGTGTTTGGCTCGTAAAATTAATCAGTTTCTCAAATTGATTCGTGATGATAACAAAAATCACAAAATGCCAACTCATATTGCCATAGATGCTCTGAGAAACCCTTTTGAAGTACTTTATTTCAGAGAAAGGTATTCTGCCTTTTATCTTATGTCTATCAATACTACAGAACAGATAAGAAAGCAGAAACTCTTTGAGCAGGGTTATCGAAACGATGAAATACGTCTATTGGATGAAAGAGAAGGAGAAGGCGAAAAGAAAGATTTTAAGAGTCAATATACAGGATTGGATATTGATAAGTGTATAGAGCTGTCTGATATTCATATCACTCACGATGGAACAGAATATACCAATAATCGTAAGCTGACGAATCAGATTATCACTTATATATCTTTGATGTTGCATCCAGGTTTGGTTCCTCCTTCGCCAATTGAAAGAGTAATGCAAGTGGCTTATACTGCAAAATTGAACTCTGGATGTTTATCTCGTCAAGTTGGTGCAGCTGTTACAAACGAGGCTTTTTCTATATTTTCTATCGGATGGAATACTGTAGCGGAAGGTCAAACTCCATGTTCTCTGAGAAGCTTATCAGATTTGGTTGAAAAGGAAGACCTGACTGCTTATAGCACTTATGAGAAACAGGATGTTAAATTTCAAAATTACATAAAAAGGATAGTTGAATGCTATCGTGATTGTCGTATAGATTTGAAATACCATAATAAAGATATCCTGAATGGTGTTAACTTAACTTATTGCTTTAAGGATATTCATAATAGCAAACACGTTACTGGTCAACTAGAGAATCAGGTTCATACTAGAAGTTTGCATGCAGAGGAGAATGCTTTCTTGCAGCTGGCAAAGTATGGGTCTAGTGGAATTAAAGGAGGAAAGTTGTTTTCTACCGCTTGTTGCTGTGAGCTATGTGCAAAAAAGGCTTATCAATTGGGAATTAAGGAAATTTACTATATTGATAGTTATCCTGGTATATCCCAGAAGCATATTTTGGAATGTGGAGATAACAGTCCTAAGATGATTCTCTTCCATGGTGCTGTTGGACGAGCTTATGTCAGTCTCTATAATCCATTCTTGTCACTAAAAGATGAGATAGAGGAGGTGACTGGCGTTCATGTGGAAGATATAGAAATTGGCAAAGAGGAACAATTAAAAAAAACACAAGATGATAAGAGTGATAACAAAAGATAGCCCTCAAATATTGATTGATAAGCTTAATGCTTACATTAATTCAAAGAGTACTAACACCTGGAAAATTGATGAAGATGGTGATTATGTGCTATGTGTTGAAGATTATCAATATAAGGCTTGGATGACAATTGACAAAACGTTTAAAGATCACGCTTTTAATGTTTGCATTATAGAATCTAAAAAAAATCCAATGACAAAGAAAATATATTCTGTATATCATTGTAGGTTCGCTGAAATGTTGCTTGAAAGTTTCGATCTTGACATTGTAAATGTAGAAATTACATCTATGTTGATTCAAGGGTATGACAAATTTAAAAGAACTTCAGATTAAATTACAGAAGAATAAATGGTGGATACTGTTTATCTTATCTCTGGTACTTCTTATATTTGGCTTGACAATATCAATAGTATTCTATTGTGTTTTAAGAGATAGTAATTATACATTAGCAGACTCTACTCATAAAGTTAGTATATCTGAAACTGGTAATATCGGTGATTTTGTAGGTGGTGTTGTTGGAACAGTTTTGTCTTTTGCAAGTGTAATCTTGTTGATTCTAACATTAACAGTTCAGCGAGATCAGAATAAATTAGATCGTTTTGGACAGACTTTTTATGAAATGCTACATATCCATAATGACAATGTTACTTCTATGAAACTTAAGGATGTTGATAATACGACCGGTAGGGATGTTTTTTCGAAACTTGTTACTGATTATGAGCATATATATGATATTGTTCATGGTTGTTTCGAGAATATTAGAAGTCTTGTACCATTATCAGGGAAAGATAGGGAAGAAAAGAAAGCCGTATTAGAAAGTATGCAAGAGTATCTTAAAGATAGACAAAAGACTATTAGATTGAATATGAGAATAGCTTATGGCTTTTTCTTTTATGGATCAGAAAAATTCTTGTTAAAGTCTGAAATGCCCGCAGAAAAAGAGATATTGGAGCATGTAAAACATCTATTAGTTTTAGGCAACAATATGGTGTGTTCTCACAATGTACTTTTGGGACATTATTATCGACACATGTTTCAAATGTTGAAGCTGGTAGAAAACACTTCCTTTTTGGACGAAAAAGAAAAGTATGGATACGCAAAACAGTTGAGAGCCCAATTAAATGATGACGAACAAGTTTTGTTATACTATAATTCATTATCTGATATAGGCAAGGATTGGATTGTAGAGCTTGGTCAAAAGGATAGAAAGAAAATGTGTTTAATAGCTCGTTTTCGTATGATTAAAAATATTCCTTATTATAAGGAAATAAAGGGTATTCAACCACAAGAGCTGTTTAAAACTGAAATGACATCCTATAAGGAAAATCATGAAAATTTTTTTGAGGTTGAAAGATCCTAGTACGACATAAGCAAATATCAGAAAGTGATGTCCTGTCAAACTTGTTTTTAGGAGTACCTAAAATAAGTGCTATTTTAACGTTTAAAAAATGGATTTAAAATTAGAAGTATTAAATGAAAATATGAGAATAGAGGGGTGTAGATTCGAGAATTCTTTTACCTTTTCTAGTGGTCATAATGTACCTATATATAAAGTGGACAATACTAGTGCTTTTAATCAGTTAGTTGGTTATGCAAAATTTAAGAATGCCGGTTATGGCAATGTATATTATCGTGGGATAAGTAACCTCTATAACAATGTTCTTCCTGCTATTATGCGTGATCGTGCCAAAGGTATTCCCGATGATTTAAATGCTATCTGTGAAACAATAGCCAAAGATTGGCGGTTAAAAGAGTCTTTGAAACTTAGAGAGACTAAGCCCTCTAGAGACAAATTTCAGATCAAGGCGAATAAGCATATTCAGCAGTTCAACCGATATACTATAGAAGCATTATTGCAACATTATGTAGGCCGTACAAGATTTCTGGATGTTGTAGATAATCATTGGATAGCCTTGTGGATGGGATTGCATAAATTTCAGATGCATGGCAAAGGTGCAAGATATTGTGCTTGCAAAAAAAGACAGTTGCTTCTTGGCGATATGTTGGAACAGTTGGCAAAGGATAAGAAACTATTGCCTAATGAAGATATTTATGTATATGTTCTGTTGATGGCTATGCCTCACGCTACTTCGGTTCCTGAATATGGTATTACTCAAACAGAATACTTTGTAGAAGTAGATTTAAGAAAAGCCTTACCCTCTATATACATAAGGCCTCATGCCCAGCATGCTTTAGTAATCAAGAAGAGAATAAAGCATAGTGATGGCAGCGCTTCTTATTTTGATATGTCTAAGCAGGTTGTTGGTATTATCAAAGTGCGAATTGATATTGCTGATAAATGGGTAGGTAATGGCTACTTAATGACAGAAAGTAACATCTTTCCGTCCCCATCTTTAGATCAGGGATATAATACGCTGTTAATGAGAACAGATATCTTTAAGCATCCATTTGAAATAGTTAAATATTTCTAAATGTAAGTAAAGCGTCAACAGAATATTTATAGGAAGTCTATATGTTGTTAAGCTAAAATCCCAAGAAGTCTAGCTCTAGGCGGTCCCATCCCGCAAAACCTGGTGTTGACCGCTTTGGTCCGCCAACCTTATAGCGTAGCAGTTCTGAGCACCGAGTAGGGCGGTTTCCCTCTTCTTCCCTGAGGGGAGAAGACCGAGAAGAGAGGTGGAACCTTCTTTAACGGTAAGGAAGGACGGGTAGGTTTTCGAAACATGTTATGATCAATAAATAATAATTATATGAAAGGAATAGTATTAGCAGGTGGAAGCGGTACACGCTTGTACCCTATTACCAAGGGTATCAGCAAGCAGCTGATACCAATCTTTGATAAACCGATGATATATTACCCAATATCAGTATTGATGTTGGCAGGTATCCGTGAGATACTCATTATTTCAACACCATTTGATTTGCCGGGCTTCAAGCGACTCTTAGGCGATGGAAGCCAGTTCGGCGTCAAGTTCGAGTATGCAGAGCAGCCATCACCAGATGGCTTAGCCCAAGCTTTCATTATCGGAGAAAAATTCATTGGTAATGATTCCGCTTGCCTCGTATTAGGCGATAATATCTTCTATGGCGCAGGATTAAATCAGATGCTGCATCAGGCAGTAGTAGATGCAGAACAGAACAACAAGGCTACCGTTTTTGGTTATCGTGTAAGCGATCCAGAGCGATATGGTGTTGCCGAGTTCGATGAGCAAGGCAATTGCCTCAGCATTGAGGAGAAGCCTGAGCAGCCAAAGAGCAACTATGCAGTGGTAGGCTTGTATTTCTATCCTAACAAGGTGGTGGAAGTAGCTAAGCATATCAAGCCATCAGCTCGTGGTGAGTTGGAAATAACAACCGTAAACCAGGAGTTCCTGAAGGATAAGCAGCTGAAGGTACAGACTATGGCAAGAGGATTTGCCTGGCTCGATACCGGAACCCATGATTCCCTTTCAGAGGCATCTACCTTTATCGAAGTCTTGGAAAAGCGCCAGGGCTTGAAGGTTGCTTGCTTGGAAGGAATCGCATACCGACAGGGTTGGATTACGGCTGAGAAACTGCGTGAGGTGGCACAACCTATGCTCAAAAATGATTATGGAAGATATCTGCTTTCGATATTGGATGAAGGTCATCAAACATTAAAGAAGAATTTAGAATACTAGGTCATGAATATTTTAGTAACTGGTGCTAACGGTCAGCTCGGAAATGAAATGCGCATCGTTAGCAAAAATACAACAGATCATTATATCTTTACCGATGTCAATCAGGTGGAAGGTTTGGAAACGACTTTCCTTGACATCACCGATATGGATGCCATCCGTAAGATGGTGAAGGAGAATGATGTGAAAGCCATCGTGAATTGTGCGGCATGGACCAATGTGGATGCTTGCGAAACTGATGAGAAACTGGCTGCATTGGCGGAAAAGCTCAATGCTGAGGCTCCTGAGAATCTGGCTAAGGCGATGAAGGAGGTTGATGGTCTGCTCATCCAGATCTCTACTGATTATGTCTTTGGCAAAGAGCCTTATAATGTGCCATGTAATCCTGACCAGAAGGGTACTCCTACTGGTGTATACGGAACTACGAAGCTTCATGGTGAGCAGAAGATTATGGCTACTGGCTGTGATTACGTGATTATCCGTACGGCTTGGCTGTATTCTGAATTTGGCAAGAACTTCTGTAAGACGATGCTCAACTTGACGGCAACCAAGCCACAGTTGAAGGTTGTCTTCGACCAGTGTGGTACTCCTACATACGCACTTGATTTGGCTAATGCCATCATCACCATATTGGATAAGGTAAAGGCTGCCCAGAGCAAGAATGAATATGTTGGAGTTTATCATTTCTCAAACGAAGGTGTCTGCTCCTGGTATGATTTTACTCAGATGATTGCAAGAATAGCCGGTCATACGGAATGCGATATCCAACCTTGTTATAGCTCGGAGTATCCTTCTCCTGTAACTCGTCCTGCTTATTCCGTATTGGATAAGCGAACCATCAAGGAGACCTTTGGTGTTAAGGTTCCTTATTGGGTGGATTCTCTGGAGAAGTGTATTGCTAATCTTAAGCAGGATTGTTAGAAGTCTGCTCAAAAATACTAATCATAAAGTTTTAAGTTCAATTTTCAAAGTTCAAAGTAAATGAAGAATATCATCATTACTGGCGGTGCTGGTTTCATCGGCTCACACGTAGTAAGGCTTTTCGTGAACAAATATCCTGAGTATCACATCATCAACCTCGACAAGTTGACATACGCAGGCAACCTGGCTAACCTCAAGGACATCGAGGACAAGCCTAACTATACTTTCGTAAAGGGTGATATCTGTGATTTCGATCTGATGTTGAAACTGATGCAGGACTACAAGGTGGATGGCATCATCCATCTCGCTGCCGAGAGCCATGTAGATAGAAGTATCAAGGATCCATTCACCTTCGCTCAGACCAACGTGATGGGAACCCTGTCTCTGCTCCAGGCGGCAAAGATTTACTGGGAGAGTCTTCCTGAAGGATACGAGGGTAAGCGCTTCTACCACATCTCTACTGATGAGGTTTACGGTGCATTGCAGATGACTCACCCTGAGGGCATTCCTGCTCCTTTCACTACCAAGGCATCCAGCGATAAGAACCATGAGGCTTACGGCGAGGAGTTCTTCCTGGAGACAACCAAGTACAATCCTCACTCTCCATACTCTGCATCTAAGGCAAGCTCAGACCACTTCGTCCGTGCTTTCCACGATACATATGGTATGCCTACCATCGTGACCAACTGCTCTAACAACTACGGTCCATACCAGTTCCCTGAGAAGTTGATTCCGCTGTTCATCAACAATATCCGTCATCGCAAGCCATTGCCTGTATATGGTAAGGGTGAGAACGTGCGCGACTGGTTGTATGTAGTAGATCATGCCCGTGCCATCGATATGATTTTTCACAAGGGTAAGATTGCCGAGACTTACAACATCGGTGGTTTCAACGAGTGGAAGAACATCGATATCATCAAGGTGGTCATCAAGACCGTTGATAGATTGCTCGGCAGAAAGGAAGGCGAGGATATGGATCTTATCACCTACGTAACAGACAGAAAGGGTCACGATATGCGTTATGCCATAGACTCTAGAAAGTTGCAGAAGGAATTGGGTTGGGAGCCATCTCTCCAGTTTGAGGAGGGTATCGAGGAGACCGTGAAATGGTATCTTGATAACCAGGAATGGATGGACAACGTTACCTCTGGTGATTACCAGAAGTATTACGACAACATGTATAATATATAAAAGGTATGGACTTAATAAAGACTGATATTGAAGGCGTTCTCATTTTAGAGCCACGCCTCTTCCGCGACTCTCGCGGTTACTTTTTCGAGAGCTTCAGCGAGCGAGAGTTTGAAGAAAAGGTTGCCCCATTTCTGGGACACAGTGTTCACTTCTGCCAAGACAACGAGTCTATGAGTAGCTATGGCGTGATGCGAGGCCTACATTTCCAGCGCCCACCTTATACCCAGAGCAAGTTGGTACGCTGCGTAAAAGGTAGAGTGCTTGATGTAGCTGTAGATATCCGCAAAGGATCACCAACCTATGGCAAGCATGTGGCAGTAGAGCTGACAGAAGACAATCATCGCCAGTTCTTCATTCCAAAGGGTTTTGCTCATGGCTTCGCTGTTTTCTCAGAAACAGCAGTCTTCCAATATAAGTGCGATGAGTTCTATCATCCAGAGGCTGATGGTGGTATCAGCATCCTAGATGAAAGCCTCGGTATCGATTGGAAAATCCCAACAGAACATGCCAATCTCTCAGAGAAAGATACGAAACATGCGATGTTGAAGGACTTCGATTCACCATTCGATATCAATGAGGATTTATAAGTGTAACTGCTTGGAAAAGTTAGGGACATTGTATTTAGTGATTTACATTAATTTAAAATAATATATGAATATTGCACTATTAACAGCTGCCGGTTCTGGTACTAGAATGGGGCAGGACATACCAAAACAGTTCATGAATATAGATGACTGTCCAGTAATCATATATACTATGCAGGCATTTCAAAATCATCCACAAATTGATGCTATAGCAGTGGTTTGTCTTGAAGGATGGGAAATGGTACTGAAGGCTTATGCTAGCCAATATGGTATTACAAAATTAAAGTGGATATTTCCTGGAGGTGATAGCGGCTTTCAGTCTATACGCAATGGTTTGCTTGGTCTCAGAGAAAAGGGGGTTGGAGATGACGAAATCGTTATAATTCATGATGGTGTACGTCCTCTAGTTTCAGATGATATAATCTCTAATAACATAAAGGTATGCCAGAAGTATGGGTATGCCGTTACAGGCCTTCTTTGTAAGGAGGTGATTATGGAGTATCATGCAGATGATGAGACGCTTAGCTATATTGATACTCCTCGTGAGAGATTGTGTAGAACTCAAACTCCTCATACCTATCATTTGGGCTCAATTTTAGCAGCACAAGAAGATGCTCTTCGCCAAGGATTGGGAGGAAGCAAAACTGCAGCAATGTGTCAAATGATTGGACAAATAGGAATAAATGATCAACACTTAGTATTAGGTTCTGAAAAGAATGGACTTAAGTTGACTAACGTGGAAGATATTGAGTTGTTTAAGGCATTACGCCATGTGTCTAAAGCCCCTTGGCTAAAATAATATTATAAGTGCAATGGAAAAAATCAAAAAACATATCCTTTATCAAGAGGACATTCAAAATATTTTATCTGCGATTGAAATTGAAAAAATTAAAGGTAAGTCATTCTTGATAACTGGAGCAACAGGCATGGTGGGTGTACTGCTCATTGATGCATTGATGAACATAAAAGATGCTAAAGTATATGCTGTTGGACGCAGTAGAGAAAAAGCTAAAACCCGATTAGGTGAATATTATAACAATCCTAACTTTATATTTTTAGAGCAGGATGTGCAAACGTCCTTTCCTAAAGATCTAAAGGTTGATTATATCATTCCTTTGGCAAGCAATACTCATCCATTGGCTTACTCACAATTTCCAGTAGAGACGATGCTGATAAATATTGAGGGTGCTCGAAATGCTTTGGAATTGGCAGCTTCTTGCGATGCAACAGTAGTCTATCCTTCAAGTGTAGAGATCTATGGCAATTCGCAAGATGGAAATTCTTTTGTGGAAGATGGCAATGGCTTATTGAATCTGTCTAACTCAAGAGCATGTTATACGGAATCCAAACGTTCATGTGAAGCTTTATGCCAATCTTATAAAGCTGAACGAAATGTGAATGTGAAAATCGTTAGATTGTGCCGTATCTTCGGACCTACAATGCTAATGTCTGATACTAAAGCATCTTCTCAATTTATTATCAAGGCAATAAATAAAGAAGATATTGTATTGAAGAGTGAAGGCAATCAGTATTTTTCCTATACTTATGTCGCAGACGCAGTACGAGGTATGCTAACTGTGCTGTTGCATGGAGAGATAGGCGTACCCTACAATGTAAGCAGTGAGAAAACAAATGTTCATTTAAGAGATTTTGCAAGATTTTGTGCAGAGACTGTTGGCAAAGAGGTTGTTTTTGATTTACCTTCTGAAACGGAGAAAAAGGGCTATAGTATTGCAACTAAAGCTATTCTCGATAATGCACGAATTAAGTCGATAGGTTTTGAACCTATTTATGAAATGAATGATGCAGTAAGAAGAACTATTGAGATCCTTCGATAGTTTGAGCGCACTATAATTATAGGCAGGCAAAGTGCATTGGGCACATTTTTTTATAAGCTACTTTTCTGCTCTTTGCATGTAGCCTGCCTTTTTAAAAAATAGGACAATGAACATAACTCAATTCGTTTTTAGATGGCTTCCTGATTTTTTATATTTTGGGGAGTTAAATCTTACTAAGCAACAGTGGTTCTTTTATAAGTGGGTAAAAAGACATTTGAAGTGGGCATATATGCCTATAGAGTGTGAATCTGTTACTCACACACATAATATAATAGAGAACCAGTCTATCTTTATGTATTGGAAACAAGGATGGGAGAATGCACCAGAATTGGTGAAACGGTGCTTAGCTAGCGTTAAAGCTAATGCTGACGGACATCCACTTATCTTATTAGACGAGACCAATTTGGATCAATATGTTAAAATGCCTGCTTTCATTGAAAAAAAGCATGCTGATGGTATTATCCCTGAGGCTAATTATTCTGACATGCTGCGTACATGTCTTTTACTTCAATATGGTGGATATTGGTTAGATGCAACTTGTCTCTTGACATCTTCATTTCCAGAAGTAATTGATAAGAGTGAGTATTTTATGTTTCAGCGCCATCTTTTTCCTGATTGGGCTTCTCCGATAAAGTGTTCTAACTGGTTTATTCATAGCAAAAAGGAATCTCCAATATTGCGTGGAATGAAGAACTGGATGTTTAATTATTGGCAAAGAAAGAACTATATTATTAATTACTATATGTTCCATTTTGCTTTATCTGCTTTGGTTGAAGAGGATAAGCAATGTAAGGAACTTTGGCAAAATATGCCGTATGTTTGTAATATGAATCCTCATGTTCTTCTCTTTAGCTTTTCTCGTAAATATACACCAGAGTATTATCAATTCATAAAGGATTCTTGTTTTATACATAAGTTGAGTTATAAGTTTGATAAAAAGTTATTAGAATCAGAAGAGAATAATATACTTAAACATTTCCTCGAAAAATAACATTGTAATGCAATATAGAAAAATAACTTTACATAGGATTCTTCACGGAATAAAGTGGAGATGGGAGTATAGAAGATGGGATGTTCTTTATCCAATATGCTGTAAGATGTTTCCTGTTTCTTCAAATAAGGTTTGTTTTATAAGTTGGAATGGAGCTCATTTTAACTGCAATCCGAAGGCTATTGCTACTTATGTAGCAGAGCACAACGATGATGGCAAGTTACAGTTAATTGCTGTAGTAAACCATCCAAAACTTTATAAAAATCAATATAGTGGTATAAAGTTTATCCGTACGTTTTCTCTAAAGCATATATATATGCTGGCAACTTGCAAGATGTTGGTCGCAAATATCAGAATGAGTTCGTTTAACAAACGTAAGGGACAGTTATATATCCAAACTTGGCATGGAACAGGACCCAAAAAGTCTGAGAAAGACAGTGTCGCTGTATTGAACAAAGTTTACATAGATAGTGCTATCAAGGATTGTCGTCAAACAGATTTAATGCTGAGCGGAAGTATCTATTTCTCAAAATGGATACGTCATTCTACTTGGTACACAACTGGTAAAATTCTTGAAGCAGGAACTCCTAGATATGATGATTTCTTTAATCAGAAGATATATGATTCATTGAGAAAACGAGTTCTTGCTAAGTATCATATTGAAGAACATATCAAGCTGGTGATATATGCACCAACATTTCGATCTCTTACAGAAATCGATAATTATGGCTTTGATTCTGAAAGGCTCATAAAATCATTAGAAGAAAAGTTTGGGGGTGAATGGAAGTTACTTTTGAGATTTCATCCGAATGTAGCAAACTTTCCTCTTCCCGACATCTTTGCTAAGCATTTGTCTCGTTATGTCATCAATGTAACTCAATATGATGATATGCAAGATTTGCTTTGTGCAGCAGATGTCATGATTACAGATTTTTCATCTGTTTCTACAGAATTTGCTGTGCAAAGAAAACCTTGTTTCTTGTATGCACCAGATTACGATTCGTATGACAGAGGACTCTATTTAATTCCTAATCAGATGCCTTTTATGTTCTCAGAAACAGAAGAACAGTTATTAAGCAATATTCGTAATTTTGATGGGAAAAAATATAGCATGGCTGTAGATAAGTATTGGAAGTTGTTAGGTATTAAGGAGAATGGAACTGCCTGTCAAGCAGTTTTTAACGAAATAAATAAAATGTTATGGCATCATACACAGGAGTAAGTGCTGCTATTTGGAGTTTCTTTGAGAAACTATCTAGTCAAGCTGTAAGTTTCGTTATTGGAATAGTCTTGGCGCGATTGCTGACTCCTTATGACTATGGAGTTGTAGGATTGACTGCTATTTTCATAGCAGTATCAAATGTGTTTATCGAAGCAGGCTTTGCAAATGCACTGATACAAAATCAGCATCGCACAGAGAAAGACCTTTCTACAGCGTTTTATTTTAATGTGGTGATAGGTTTAGTCTGTTATGTTCTATTATGGATATTCACTCCAGGCATCGCTGCTTGGTTTAAGGAGCCTCTGTTGGTACCACTGCTTAAGATAGTAGGTATAAATGTCATCTTGAATTCTTTATGTATTGTACAAACGGCAATATTGACAGCGAAACTAAATATTCGCCTTCAAACAATTATCAATTTATCTGCTCAGCTGCCTGCTGGTATTATAGCTATTATTATGGCATATCAAGGAATGGGAGTTTACGCCTTGGCTTTGCAGACAGTTTTAGCTTCGTTGATTCGTGTTATATTGCTTTGGATATTTGCCAAATGGATACCTAAGGAAAAGTTTGACAAGCAATCATTGGCAAAATTATGGAACTTTGGAAGTAAATTGTTGGGAGCTAACTTGATTGGTACTTTCTTTAGTCAGGTTTATTCCATTGTCATAGGAAAGTTTATAGGCAAGAAAGAACTTGGTTATTTCTCAAAAGCGAATGGCTTATGTACCAATGTTGATGGAGTAACATCTGGAATAGTACAGCGAGTGGCACTTCCTGTTTTAGCAAAGTATCAAGATGACGAAATGGTGCTAACTGAAAAATTCCGTGAAATCATGCGATTGCTGGTGATGTTGATCGCTCCATTAACAGCGTTTTTGAGCTTTGCCTCAGATGATATTATCGTCTTGTTGTGGACGGAGAAATGGCTTTACTGTTCTTTACTCTTTAAAATACTCATTGTTGGCATCATGTTTGGACCAGTAGGTCAGATGAGCCTTAGCTTGATGCAGGCATTGGGAAGAACAGGAATGGTATTAAAACTTGAGTTTCCGAAAAAGATAGTATATTGTATATATCTATTTGTTGGTTTTCAATATGGAGTAGTTGGCTTGGCGATAGCAAACGTTTTTATTAATATCACAGGAACATTAATTAATGTGTGGGCAACTCGTAAACTCCTACCATATAGTTATGTAAAGCAGCTTATGGATGTTTCTGTTTATGTAATCATTGCATTTGTTGTGGGAGCATTATCTTCTTTTGTGATACACTTTGATAGTAATATTTTAAATATTCTATCCTATTTGCTGATTGTCATTGTAGGGTATGTTGCTGTATTATTTGTATTGAAAGATAACATTTTCCAAAAGTACTTGTCTAAATTGGCGACCAATTTAAAACAAGTATAGAAGAAATACTAATATCGTTGTTACTAGTAACGGGTTGTTTTTATGAAATTATCAAAACTATACATCAAGGGCTTCCGTAATTTTAAGGAAGTTACTGTCAATTTTAGCGATCAGAGCTTGATAATAGGTGCCAATGATGTTGGTAAAACCAATATGCTTTATGCACTTCGTATTTTGCTGGAACGTGGCTTTACTGATTATGATCTCGAGCTAAAGGAATCCGATTTCTATGCCTATGAAGATACGGACGAGGTAACAATCAAAGCCTTCTTTGAAGATATTAAGGAGGATTGTGTCAGGGCTAGAATGAAAGGGGATGTCGGGGATGATGGTAGCCTTGTTATCAAGTATGTAGCCAAAAAGAATGAGGGCTATAAATTCTTTTGTGGCAAGTCTGATTCTGAGGAAGATCTTCATGAATATCTTTCACCTTATTATCGAAAGTGCTTGAACATTAAGTATATCAATAGCAAAAGAGATTTTTGGGGATATATCAATAAGTCTAAGAATGCTTTGCTTCAGCAAGCTAAGGAAGAACGTGATGCCGACACGATAGATGCGGATGATAAACTCTATACCAAGATTAATGAAGAATTACAGTGTGTTGATTCTCAAATACCAAAGTTGTCGTATGTGAAAAATGCGACTTCTCTGATAAATGAAGAGCTTAACAAACTTGCTATCCATAACAAAGAACAAAAGCTTGTGTTTGATACAGCTTCTACTGAGTTGGATTCTATCATCCAGCGAATATCTATAACATCTAAGCACGGGGATAAGAAATTGTTGATTGGAGGTGAGGGGCGTGTAAATCAGATTTATTTGTCATTGTGGGCTTCTCAAAATAGAGTGAGCGACCTTTCTAATGAAGTCTCTATCTTGTGTGTAGAAGAACCTGAGGCTTACCTCCATCCACATCAGCAGCGTGAATTGGCTCGTTACTTGTGTCAAGTTCTGAAAGGTCAGGTTATTCTGACAAGCCATTCGCCTTATATAGTATGTGAGTTCTCTCCAAATTCTATTATGAGGCTCTATAAGGATGACCAAGAGACGAAGGTTGCTTCTGATGGTTGCTCTTCTGTTATAGAGGAAGGGTTTGATGGATTCGGGTATAGAATGAGTGTAATACCTGCTGAGGCGTTTTTTGCAGATTGTGTAATCTTGGTAGAGGGACAATCAGAACTCATTTTCTATAAGACGCTAGCCAAGCAGATTGGTATTGATTTGGACAGATTGAATATCTCTATACTTAGCGTGGAAGGTGTTGGTTTTAATACTTATGCGAATATTTTAGGAGCATTAGGTATATACTGGGCAGCAAGGACTGACAATGATATCTTCAAGATTCAGCATCAGGATGCTTATAGATTTGCGGGCATAGAGCGAGGACTAGAATTGGCTAAGCAATGTTGTGATTTGGAAGAAGCTGACGTAAAAGTAATTGATGCTTATTCTTGTGAAATTCATGGTTTTGCAGATAAGGATTCAATACCATCTAACGTGCTAGAAGCTGCAGATAAACTTTGTGATGTACTTGCTGATTATGAAATTTTCATAGCTGATGTAGATTTTGAAACGGATTTATGTAATGGTCCGTTAAAAGATGCCTTGAAGGAATATTATGGAGATTCGCTTTCTGATAGTAGTCTTATCAAAAAAATGAAGGCTCATAAAACAATTAACATATATGATTTCCTCAAGAATCATAAGGAACGCTTGAATGTGCTGTCTGATGATTATATCGCAGAACCACTGAATGCGGCAAAGGATTATATAGAAAAGAAATATGGAACTTACTGATGCACAGAAAGCCATAGTTGAGCAAGATGGCAATTGCGTAGTTCTTGCAGCTCCTGGTAGTGGGAAGACATTTGTTATTTCAGAAAAGATAAAGCGCATATTGCGTGGTAATCTTTTAAGAGAATATCAAGGTGTGATAGCAATTTCATATACCCGAAAGGCAGCAAAGAATCTAAAGGATAGGGTATTTAATAACATACCTTTTAGTCGTACATCCTTCTTTGGGACTATTGATGGCTTTTGCTTTTCTGAAATAGTAAGTCCATTTTTGCCTCATATATGGAGTAAGGCTAGTACAGAGCTTGATGTCAAGTCTCTTGCTGATTATGATAATGAATTTCAAGAAGAAAATAAATGGATTAAAGATAAAAAAGGATTGGCTGCTCTGACCGATACAGAATGGAATTTCTTGAAAGGGCTGTATGATGATGAAGATTATGTTCTTGTGGAAACCTTGGAACTTTTGGCATGTTTTGTTCTAGAAAAAAGTAAGGCTTGCCTCAGTTACCTGAAGGCTCGATACAAGTATATATTTATAGACGAGTATCAAGATGCAGACCTTTATACTAGTATCTTGTTTGATAAGTTGATTCAGCTTGGTTTAGTTGCTATAGCAGTAGGAGACGTAAAGCAATCAATTTTTGGTTATGACAAGAAAGATTGCAAATATCTTCAAGCATTAGTGGATAGACCGGATTTTCATCATTTTGAATTAGATAAGAATTTCCGTTGTTCTCCGTCTATAGTAAACTATTCAAGTAGATTGATGGAATCAAAGTCTGAGCTGCTGCCAGCAAAACAGTGTGATGTGCATTTGGTTAGGATAAAAGGGACTGAGGCTGGTATAGGAGAATTCTTGTCTGGCTATATAAAAGATTGTTGTAAACTATATCATGTTGAAAAAATGAGCAACGTTGCAATTTTAGCACGTAATAATAAGTTTCTTAAAGTGATCGCAAATAATTTATCTTTGCCTTATCGTTTGTTTGATACAACAGGGTTGGATAAAGATTCAAATCTTCGTTCAGCATTGTATGCTGGCATTTTAAGATTTTATTTTGATAGCGATACCACTTTTCTTGATGTTGTTGAGGATTATGCTGATTTTGAATCATTTACTCGATATGAGAAGAAAAGGCTCCTTCAATTAAAGAACCAATTGGTGGAAATGAAGATAGAAGTTGATAAGGATACGATATTGGGCTGTTGCAAGAATATGGCTGATATTATTTTGCCTAAAGTTCCTGAAGGTTCTTCTTTTGAAATCTTAGAGAAAGTATTATCGGATGAAAAATTACTGGAGTCATATAAGCCAATTCGTGATGTTCAAGTTAATTTGATGACCCTTCACAAGTCCAAAGGTTTGGAGTTTGACTTGGTCTTTCATCTGAATCTTCATGAATGGGTATTTCCCTCAAAGCATCCTGTTAATGGCGATTTTAAACATCCAAAATATGCATCATGGCAGCAAGATTTGGACTTGCACTATGTAGGAATAACAAGAGCAAAGAAAGCATGCTATTTCATAGTCCCAGCGCAAAGAACTAATTCTAATGACAAGGTCTTAGTGGCTCGTGATTCGGAGTTCTTATATCATAATAATGTTCAAGTCTTAAGGGATCTGGTTGATTTTAGATAAGTTGAAATAAACGTATTTTATATTTATGCCAATTATTATATTTGCAATTTTACTTCTCTATTTTCTTTATGATTATAGAAAGGGATCAATCTTGATTTTGTTATTGACACCATTTCTTAGTATGGTGCTCATAGGAGGAAAAAGTTTAAGTTTATTTTTAGGCTTAATAGTTCTCCTCAAGTGGATGATAGCCAGTCAGCGTAAATGGAAGGTATTTTCTACTTCTGTCTTTTTATGTCCAGTTTTAGTCTTAGGTTTCTCGTATTTGATATCAAATCATTTTGGTAGATCACCACATTTACCTTCAGCGATAACTAATACGATGCAGCTCTTCTTTGTTTTTGTGTTAATTGACTATTTGGGTAGATTTGCTTATTTGAAGAAATATGCTCTTAAGGTAGTGATAGTAATGGCAGCTGTGCTTTCTATCAATGGTCTAATAGAAACATTAACTCATTACAATATTATCTTAAATTTAGCTATCACAACAGGTTTATATCCTTCAGATACTCTTATAATAACAGAAATTAGATATGGTCTGAAACGTGCTCAATCTGCTTTTGGTATGCATACTTCTTGGGGTGGCTATGCATTCATTGTTTGTTGCTTCTTGCTATATCTGAAAAAATATTGCAATATAACTTTCAAGTATGCAAACTATCTCATTATTCTGCTCGGAATGAATATATTCTTTACAGGAGCAAGAAGTGCTTTCTTGGGATTTGCTGTCGCTTTGTTGGCATTTGTAGATATTAAAGACTTGAAATCAAAGAAAGTTTGGGGATTAATATTGTTAGTGATAGCTATCAGTCCTTTATTCATTGGATATTTTGGAGATATAGTTTCTTCTTTTACCGATACAGAGAAGGTGAATGGCAGTAATGCTGACATGCGTCAAACACAATTTGATATTTGTTTTTATTATTTGTCTCAATCTCCTTGGATTGGTAATGGTATTGCTTTTACCTGGGAGTATGTATTACCTCAGAATAAGGATTTGTTGGGTGCAGAAAGTTTATGGATTCCAGTTTTGATAGACCAAGGTATATTGGGTGCTGTTGCTGTCTCTTCCATGTTTGTAGCATGTATGATTTATCTCATAAAGCATAATGCTATAAGATATACTATCGTGGTGTTGGGATTTTTGGTCTTCAATAGCATGTCTTCTATCCCTAATATATCTATCACGGATTTTGTGTATTATGTGATACTTCTTTGTATGTTCATACCAAATAAATAATATAAATATGAAACAACAACTAAGAGAATTACGAAATAAGATTCTGCGAAAGAGATTGAAAAATCGTGATTTTACAATCATTGCAAATAATTGTTTGGCAGGATGTATATATCATGATTTGAAATTGCGCTTCGATACGCCAACAGTCAATCTATATATCCCTTTCCCAGACTACATCTTCTTTCTGAAAAATTTAAAACAGCTGGTATATGCAGAGTTTACAGAGATTCCTCATAAAGCGTGTCCTGCGGGACTTCTGGGGGGGCGATTCATGTGTATTTCCTTCATTATCAGAGTTTTGAGGAAGGTGTCAGTGCGTGGAAACGTAGAGCAAGACGAATACAATGGAACAATATCTTTGTTGTTTTGTCAGAAAAAGATGGCTGCACAAAGAAGTGTTTAGAAGAATTTGAGCATTTATCTTATGAAAGTAAAGTAGCCTTAACTCATGTTGAATATCCAGATATAACTTGTGGCTTCTATGTAAAGGGCTATGAAAATTGTAACGAATTAGGTAATATTATGGACTTCAAGGGATTTTGGGGGCAAAAGGTATATGACCAGTTTGATTGGGTGAAATTTTTAAATCAAAAATAAATGATGAAATTATCAATAGTAATACCTGTTTATAATGTAGAACCCTTTATTAGGGGTACATTGGACAGTATATATAAACAAGGTGCGGACGAAAGCCTGTTTGAAGTGATAGTTGTCAATGACGGCACACCAGATAATTCTATGGCTATCGTAGAAATGTTTGCTGATGCTCACACGAATTTGGCGATTATCAATCAGAAAAATCAAGGACTTAGTGCTGCTCGTAATTCCGGCATAAAAGTGGCAAAGGGTGATTATATATGGGTAGTGGATAGTGATGATAGCATTACTGAAAAATCCATAAGTCAGGCATTGGGGGAAATTACTCGTCATCCCTATGTGGAAATGTTTTGCTTCGACTTGAATGAGCAAAGGGGAGATAATTTTACTCCTACCACTCTTTTTTCTAAGCCATCTTATTGCAAGTATTATGGAGAAGAGCATGATGGTTATTTTTATTGCCGAAAATTACCGACAGGGGTTTCCCAAAAATTTTTGTTTTCTAGAAGTTTCTTGCAGAAGAATGGATTGCTGTTTACCCCAGGCATTTATCATGAGGATCAAGACTTCTTGATAAGATGCTATACCAAGGCAAAGTGTATCTTGCCTTTGAAGCACATTTGGTACAATTATAATATTAGAGAGAGTGGAAGCATCACTTCTACTTTTAAGATGAAGAGATTCTATGATTTATTGTGGATTATAAAGAACTTTCGTCGTTTGTCTATTGAAACAAATGATATGAAAACACGAACTATCCTAGAGGAAGGAGTTTTTAGTTTGTGTTATAGTCTTCTGGTATCACAGTATAAGAATATAGAAGAATATCTCTCTTTCTTAAGAAATAACCATAAACAGCTTAAGTATCTTCTTATTTCTTCTTACTTTAAGTCTATGAGAAAAAATAGTTTAGGTAAGAGTTTGAGATTAATAAAGGCAATCATTTAAAATTAAATAATATGAAGAGAATTTTGTTTGACTTGACAGGTGTGCAGCCTAATGCTTCTGGTAAAATGCATGGTGGTGGCAAATATGGTATTGTCATGTTTAAAGAGATGGTAAAACATTCTATTGATTTAGAAGCTGTATATTATTCTTCCAAGTATATGCCTGAGGAAATAAAAGATGCGTGTAGTAAAATAAAAATGCATGATTTGGATAAGGTTAGTTTGGAGAGTGTTCTTGATAATGGCAATTATGATATTTATTATTCCGCTATGTTGAGTTACACCGAAGTTTTGAAAAGGGATGATTTAAAAGTGGTTGGCTCTGTACATGGTTTGCGAAGATTAGAAATGCCTAATGATAGTAATTATCTTTATTATAGGCAGACAATCAAGTCAAGACTTAGAGTAATTTACACATTACTCTTCCCAAAGAGATGGAGAAATCGTGTACATAAAGTTTATGAATATGATTTGATGCAGCCTAATTTCCATTACATTGCTGTTAGTAATCATACTAAGGCCTCATTACTTTCTTTTTTTCCAGAGTTGAAGGAAAAAAGTATCAAAGTTTTCTATAGTCCTTCTACGGCAGGTAACAGAAATGTTGAGCCTTATAGCATTGAAAAATATTTCTTGTTGGTTTCAGCAAATCGTCCTGAAAAGAACGCATTGAGAGCCGTTCAGGCTCTAGATGAGTTGATGTCAGAACGAGAAGAGTTTAAAAAATACAAGGTTTATTTAACTGGTGCTAAGGCAGATGCTTTTAAATATAAAATCAAGAATCCTAATAATTTTGAGTTTTTGGGATATGTGTCGGAGTTAGATTTGGCACGTTTGTACAAGGGTGCCTTTTGCTTTATTTATCCTTCTTTAAATGAGGGCTTTGGTTATCCTCCTTTGGAAGCGATGAATTATGGTATACCGGTATTGGCGTCTCCTATATCTTCTATAACGGAAGTATGTGGTGATGCAGTTCTTTATTTCAATCCTTTTGATTATAAGGAAATTAAAAATAGAATTTTACAAATTCATTATGATAAAAATCTGTATCAGAATTTAAAAGAAAAGGGAGAAAAACGATTTGATTTCATAACAAAAAAACAAAATGCCGATTTGGTTCAGTTTGTCGAATGGATATGTGAATTGTAAATATCAAGAATATATATGAAAAAGAGAATAAAGAAAGTATTGATGATACTTGTATCAATACTTAAATGGGAAAAGAAAATTCCAATAGTCTCTATCAAAGAACCAAACAAGTTGTTGGACGGAAAGGTCGCTCTGATTACAGGCGGCTCTGGTGGTATTGGAATGGCTATTGCTAAGAAGTTTATAGATAGTGGATCTTCTGTAATCTTGGCTGGAACAAATGTCAAAAAATTGAATGGCTGTATAGAAAAATTAGGAAAACAGGCAAAAGCCATTGTCATAAATATGAATGATTCTTCTTCTTTTGGTGATAAAATAGTTGAAGCCGCAAGTTTTTTTGGAAAGATTGATATTTTTGTGAATTGTCATGGTGTCCATACAAATAGAAAAGGATTTAATTTGTTGAATGTGACAGAAGATGATTACGATAAGGTTATGAATATTAATCTGCGTGGTACTTATTTTATTTGTCAAAATGTTGCAAAATATATGGTACAAAACCATGTAAAGGGACATATTCTTATTATTTCTTCCCAAAGTGCAATAGAGCCTTCATGGTCTCCTTATCGTTTGTCTAAATATGGAGAATGTGGCTTGATTTCTGGATTTGCCCAAGTGTTGCTTCCTTATGGTATAATAGTTAATGGTTTAGGTCCAGGACCTACAGCTACAGGTATGCAGGATGAGTGTTTTAACGGAAGTATATATACAAAAGACAATCCAATAGAAAGATATACAATGCCAGATGAAGTCGCTGAATATGCAAAACTGTTGGTAAGCGATTTGGGCAATACTGTTGTTGGAGATACTTTGTATATGTCAGGTGGTCGTGGAATTATAGATAAAAGATAAAAATGATGAAGAAAGTTTCAATAATTGTACCAGTATATAAATCTGAAAAATACCTTCATAAACTTGTTGATTCGGTATTGAATCAGACGTATAAGAATATAGAATTGATTCTTGTTGATGATGAGTCTCCCGATAATAGTGGACGAATTTGTGATGACTATGCAAGAATAGATAAAAGAGTAACTGTAATCCATAAAAAAAATGGAGGATGTTGTGATGCAAGAAACAAGGGATTAGAGATTGCTACGGGGGAATATTTGATGCTTGCAGACGGTGATGACTGGATGGAATTAGATTGTGTTGAATATCTCGTATCCTTAATGGAGAAAAACAACTGTGAGATGGCTACAACCGATAGTATATTTACTACTCGTGACCGTGTTCAAAATGAAGTTGACAATATCCGAGTTTGGTCTAAAGAGAAAGCTGTGTGTGGCATGCTTTATACCGACATTCCTATTGGTCCTTGGAATAAAATTTATACAACAAAAGTTATCCGAAATCATCACATTGATTTTTCTGTGCCATGGTTTGGCGAGGGGCTATATTTCTCTACAATGGCAGCGCAGTATTCAAACCAATTAGCTATTGGCCACAGAAGAGTTTATAACTATAGATTGAACAATCCTAACAGTGGAACTACTGTTAGACAGGTCCAGCATGGTATAAATGCTTTGTATAATGTGAGAAATATCAAAGAAAAGCTTGAATTAAGAACAAAAGCTACTTTGATGGCTGCAGATTGGCATATTTGTTTTAATTGCTATTACTTAATGTGCTATATTTTGTGGGCAAACTCTTATGATGAATATAAAGAACAGTATGAGGATGCCTATAAGGATTTGGTAAAGCTTACGCCCAAAATTGTACTACATGCAAAGATTAAACTTTGGAAAAAACTGTATCTGGCTGTAGCTTGTATTGCTCCAAAGACATTAGCAAGTATTGTACTTAAGAGAAAGATCAGACGTTTTAAGGCTGATAATATGGAATAAACTGACAAGAAAAATAATCATGGATATAAAGGTAATAACTCGTCATGCTCCTTCCAATTATGGTTCTTTGCTTCAATCAATTGCTACGCTTAGAGTTTTCAAAAAGCTTGGTCATGATTGTACAGTTATAGACTATAGACGAAAAGATGAGCAAGGAATAAATAGCGTGTTAAGCCCCCTAAAAGGAAAGGCTGAATGGAATGGTAATTTCGCAAAAAAAATACTTTATGTGTTGCTTCGTTATCCAGAGAATAAGGTGGCTGAGATCAAGTTCGGTAAAATGAGGAATCATTTTCTAAAGATGACACGAAAGTGTGAAAGATTGCAGGATTTGAAATCGTTGTCAGCAGATTGTTTTGTGACAGGTAGTGATCAGGTATGGGGTCCAACAATGAATGGTGATTTCGATGAAGCCTATTTTTTGTCATTTGCAAGTCATTGTCGAAAAATCGCATATGCTGCTAGTTTTGGTAAAACTCAATTTACAGAGAACACAGTTGTTGCATACGAAAAATTATTAAAAAGATATAATGCAATAGCAGTAAGAGAAGATTCTGCAGTTAAGATGCTAAATGAGTGGCAAATACCATGTGAGGGGCAGGTGTTGGATCCTACCTTGATGATGACTGGTGAAGAATGGTGTCAGTTTATAGACAAAGATATAGATGGTCAATACGTGTTGGTTTATCAACTTCATAATAATCCCAAATTGTGTGATTATGCAAAACGATTCGCTAAGCAAGTTGGATTGCCATTATTACGAGTATCTCCAACGTTTCACCAGTTTAAATGGGGTGGAAAATTTATGTATCTTCCAAACTTGCCGGAATTCCTTTCTCTTATAAAAAATTCTAGTTATATGATTACTGATTCTTTTCATGGTACTGCGTTTGCCTTGAATTTTAACAAGCAATTCATTGAAATACTACCGAATACAAAAACGGGAAGTCGTAATCAAAGTATTTTGAATTTGACAGGTCTGACCGATAGAATTGTGACGGACTATGAAGATTTCTCTATTGCTAAGCGTGAAATTAATTATGTGAAAGTAAATGAAATTCTTGCAAAAGAAAGAGAAAAATCGTTGAATATTTTAAAGAAAATGTTGAGCGAGTAAAAAATATTCAAATATTTTTTGTGAATTCTTTCAAGTTGAGAATTATTGATTAGAAATGAAAATCCTTGAAATAAACGTTTATAATTACCGTAAGGGTGGTTCTGAGGCAGTCTATTTCAGCACCATGGAACTATTACAAAAGCATGGAGATGAAGTTGTGAACTTTGCCTTGAAATGGCCAGAGAATACCCCATCTGTGTACGAGCAGTTCTTTCCTGAGTCAAAAGAAACCCGTAGAGGTATTTTGAAACCAGTTAAGAATATTGTAAACTACTTCTATGATGCAGAGGCTGCAAAAAAAATGGAGGCTCTGATAGAAGCAGAAAAACCTGATTTAGCTCAAGTGCATTTAATTTGGGGACAGATTACAGGTAGTATTCTTCCTGTTTTGAAACGTCATCATATTCCTGTGATCTTTACGATTCATGAATATCGAATTGTATGTCCCGCCTATACTTTTCGTAATGGGTTAGGTGAGGTTTGTGAGCAATGTCAAGGGAAACACTTTTATAAATGTGTTACGAATAAATGCTGCAAGGGAAGTTATGGGCTAAGTGCCATGATGGCTGCTGAGCAGTATTTTCGTAATGCATTCTTGAATCCTGCCAAGTATATTGATGGTTTTGTATATGTGAGTCAATTTGCTAAAAGCAAGTTGGAGCAATACATGCCAGCTTTGAAAGATAAACCTAATATGGTTCTTTATAACTTGACAGATGGCATTCGCAGTGAAGTGACAAAAGATGAAAAAACAGACAAGTATTATCTGTTTTTTGGTCGATTATCATACGAGAAAGGTATCAAAACTTTGATTTTAGCTTTTAGGGAGACACCTCAATGTAGATTGAAAATTGCAGGAACTGGTCCTTTGGAGGAAGAATTGAAGGAATTTGTTAGAGAGAACAAGATGGACAATGTCGAGTTCTTAGGATATCAGTCGGGTGAGCCGTTGCAAAAATTAGTTAGTAATGCTTATTTTATCATGGTTCCATCTGAATGGTATGAAAATAATCCAATGACAATCATTGAAGGATATGCTGCTGGCGTGCCTGTTATTGGTGCAAAGATTGGTGGTATTCCTGAAATTATAGAAGATGGTAGGACTGGGTATCTATTCGATAGTGGAAATAAGGAAGAGTTGGTTAAGATGATAAATCGTTCTAATCTTCTAGATGATAATGAGTATTGGACTATGTGCGATGCAGCATTGAAATTTGCTAAAGATCATTTTAGCCGAGATGAATATTATCCTAAGCTAATGAGCTTTTTTGAGAAATTCAAAAAGTAATTCTTTTGAAAAATAATAGATTGTGCTATGTATGAAAGAAAGGAATCTGGGAATAGTGGGGCATATTATCCAGCTTTTCTCTGTATGGACGTAAATACTCCTGATGATTTATATTATTTGGGGCGTTATCCTTTGGATGAAAGAACAGAGGCTGTTTTCTTGCATGAGTATATTCATTATTTGCAAGATTTGACAACTGTGGCTGGACTTGCAAGGATAGAAACAATTGTTGATCAAATCAAATGGATATGCAGTGTAGCTAGAGGACAACATAAATTAAAACTGCCCATTAGTTTGAATACTTGGGCTTATAATGTTAAACCTAATGCCCATAGTCTTTCAATTTGTAAGGGTGATTTTAAAGCGCATGATAAGCAAGGACGTGTCCTAGCTGCTAATATAGTTAGTATAGATTCTTTTGAGTTGGTTGATTCTACGATTTTATATTCATCTGGTCAAAGGTTTCATGGAAAAGCTGTGGCAAGGTTGACTTTTAGAGATCAAAATGGTATAGAGTTCCAATATGATGTCGGTGAGATGGCTATTTCTGAATCCATGGCTTATTTAATAGAAAACCGAGTTTATCCAAATGTCCTGCAAAGACCTTCCGACTGTCCTTATTTTGTGGTAAGGAAAATTGTAGAATGGAAGTTACAAAGAACGATTGATGATTTGAAGTTAATAGCTCTTTGTGATGTTTGCTTGATGTATTCCTTGCCAGGGAAAGTATTATATGAAATGTTGGAAAAAATGAAAACCTGGAATGCTTCTTTTAGTCCTGCTATGATTTATTTGTATGGCTTAGGTTCAGAAATGAGCGATAAGTTTAGCAGAAAGAAAAACTGGCAAGAAGAGTTGGCTATGACCGTGAATATGGCAAAGAAACAATTTGCTGATATGTTTGTTCATCCTTATTGGCAAGGCATTAAAGTAAACACAGATTGTGCTTTTGATGCTGTTTTGGACTTGCGGAAAACTAATATTGGTTTCTTTTTGAAAATAGCAAGAGGGGAACGGCTGAATTTGAACGAGCAATTCCAAATGTGTATAAAAGATTTGGGATGTTTGGGTGTCAAAACAGCTGCTAATGCTATTTATAATTTTAAACCTTCGGCTGCTTCAAGTTCAGAAATAGATTCTGATTGGTTTTTGTCTCTGCATCAGTTTTATAATATTTTATTTACTAGCGCAGCTATAGACATTCATGGTGATAATAAATATTTGGTTAAGGAATGTGACCTTAAGCAGTGGTGTAGTGATTCTTTTAATCGGAAAAAAGAGCGTGATATAACTTCGGAATCTCTCAATTGTAAATATTCTCCTTGGCTTAATGTTTCTAATCAGGATTTAGCACAATGCTCTTTTGGTAGAGTTTGGGCAGCATTCGGTTTTAACCGAATTAAATTGAAGTGTAAATAATCAAGTAATAGTATAAGAAATGAAAAGTAATCAACGAGAAAAATACAACTCACTTGATGGTCTCCGAGCGTATTCGGCTATAGGTATTGCCATGATGCACTTCTTGGCGAATATCAAGTGTGGACCATTGTCTTGGAATCCAGCGAATGGTATTATAGAATTCTTTACGAATTATGTTTATCTATTCTTTATGGTAAGTGCTTTCTCCATGTGTTGTGGATATTATGAGCGAGTAAAGAATGGACAGGTTTCGATGAATGAGTTTTATGCAAAGCGATACAAGCGCATTTGGCCTTATTTTGCCTTGTTATGTCTGATAGGATTGGCTTTCGATCATACAATTGGAGGTGTTTGGCAAACTTTTGCTGACTTAACCTTGTGTTTTAATCTGTTGCCTAATCCTGATATTCAGATTATAGGTGTTGGCTGGTTTTTAGGGCTTGTGTTTTTGTTCTATATCATGTTCCCTTTCTTTACTTTTTTGATAAACAGCAAAAAGAGGGCTTGGTTTGTGTTGGCTGTGGCTATTGCTTTCCACTTCATCGGAAGATTCTATTTCTTTAAAGAACCTTTTGTGGATTTTGAAGTGGGTAGGCATAATATGGTGTTCAGTATGCCTTATTTCTTGGTAGGTGGAATTATCTATCTGTATAGAAGAGAATTGAAGACTGTGGGGGGGCAATTTCATAGACTTTTATTCTTGATTTGTATGGTAGCAAGTATCTTTGAATTTTTCAAACCAGAGTATATTGATGAGTTTATGTATCTCATCATATTGTTTGGATTATGGATGATATATGCTATTAGCGGCGAATGGAAATGGTTAAGTAATAAAGTGGTGAAATATTTAAGTGGTATCTCAATGGAGATATATCTTAGCCACATGGTCTTATTCCGTTTGACTGAAAAAATGGGACTTGACCAGATAACAGGAAATTCTGATTTGAATTATATCATGGCAACAGTTGTAACATTGGCTATGACTATTGGTTTCTGCCATGTAGTGAAATATAAATTTCTTCCCAAAGTGATGGGATGTATAAAAAATAAGAAAATAAATGAAAATAGCATTTGTTAGCGTTCGTGGTATTCCTAATAACTACGGAGGTTTTGAGCAGTTTGCTGAGTATATCTCAGTGGGCTTGGTAAAGCGTGGCCATGAGGTTACGGTGTATTCTCCTTCTTATCACCCGTATAAGGATGATGAGTACAAGGGTGTGAAAATCAAACATATCTATAGTCCGGAAACTTGGATGGGTGGAAGTATCGGTTCTTTCTTTTACGACTTCATGTCGCTGAAGGATGCGCTGAAGCGTGAGAACTTCGACATCATCTATGAGGCAGGATATACGAGCATCATTCCTGCCTTCATCTGGTTTGATGTGAAGAATGTTACCAAGAGTATTGTGGTTACCAACATGGATGGTCTGGAATATAAGCGTACTAAGTTCAACAAGTGGGTGCGCAAGTTCGTGTTCTGGGAGGAGAGAATGGCAGTGAAACATAGTCATTATCTGATTGCAGACAACATGGGTATCCATGATTACTATAAGGAAAAGTATGGCAAGGACAGTAAGTTCCTGGCATACGGTGCCGACATCCATGATGATTATAACGTGGAGCATCTGAAGGAGTATGGCTTGAAACCTGAGGAATACTATATTCTGGTAGCTAGACTGGAGCCGGAGAATAATATCGTGATGGCCATTGAGGGTTACTTACATTCCAAGGAGAATGGCAAGCGTCCTCTGATTGTGGTTGGTAAAACCAATACTCCTCATGGTAAGGAATTGGTTGCCAAGTATGGTAAGGAAAAGGGTGTGAGATTCGTAGGCGGAATCTATGATTTCAACAAACTGAATTCTATCCGTCACTTCTCAAAGGCTTATTTCCATGGCCATAGTGTGGGTGGTACCAATCCTTCTCTGTTGGAAGCGATGGCATCAGAATGCTTTATCCTTGCTCACGATAACATCTTTAATCGTGCTGTGTTGAAGGATAACTCTTTGTACTATCCAAATGCAGAGAAGGTGACAGAGATGCTGAATGATATCGAGAATATCTGTACACAACATAAGAAGAACTTCACGGATGGCAATGTGGAGGAAATCAAGAATGAGTATTCTTGGGAGCATTTGGTTGACCAGCATGAGGAATACTTCAAATGGTTGCTGGAACAGAAACGATAAACCTATCTAAAGATTTACTTTTAAAATTTCTTCGTGCCGTTCTCTTTGGCAAGAAACTGTATGCTTCTGATTTTGCGGAAACAGATTGGAAAAGCATCTTGCAATTGGCAGATGAACAAACAGTCTCAGCTTTACTGCTAGACGGGATGAGTCTGCTGCCTTCTGAATGCATTGCAATTTCTTTGGGTGACAAGCTAAAGAGGATTGCAGCGATGCAACGCATCGAACAGATGAACCGTCTACATCGGAAGGTCATTGTAAAGATTGACCAGGCCTTGAAATCTGAGGGTATTCCTGTTGTTTTTATGAAGGGACAAACGACAGCTTTGCGTTATCCTAATCCTCTTCATAGAACTCCAGGAGACATAGACTTTGTTGTGGATCCTAAAGATTTCAAGAAGACAATGGAGATACTGGAAAAGATAGGAAAAGTAGATCATGATTTGGGGCATGAGCATCATGGTATGGCATGGGTAGATGGAGTGACTGTGGAGCCTCATTATAAGGTTCACAATTATCAATGTCCATCTACCGATCATGCTATGCAGGAAATGTTCGCTTCGGTATTTCCATCAGAGTTGTCTTCTGCTGATATGGATGGGTATGCAGTACCTGTATTCCCTCCAACCTTTGAGAGTGTATTCCTGATATCGCACATGGTAAACCATGTATATGAAGAAGGATTGGGATTGAGGCAGGTGATAGATTATGCCATGTTCTTATCGAGTTGTGCAGACAAGATAGACTGGTTGCAGCATCATGAATATCTGCATCAGATGCGCATGGAAAGGGCATGGAGAATCTTTACTTGTATTTGTGTTGATTATCTGGGAATGTCCTTACCATCACAAGTGGAGCCTTTTTCTCATCAAGAGAAGGTATGGGCAGAAAAGATGATGACAGATATCATGAGGGTTGGCAACTTCGGTAGAGGTGAATATGTATTTCAGCATCGTGGATTAAAGGATGCCTTCAATAACTACTGTTGGGTAGTAAAAAGGTGCAGGAATCTTGGCTTTGTTTGCCCTAGTGAAGCAAGGTGGTGGATTATATCGAAGGTGAAGCGTTTCTTTTGGAAAAAATGGATTAAGGAATAGAAATAATAAAAAAAGTATATAGAAAATGGAAGTAATAAAGACTGATATAGAAGGTGTACTCATCATTGAGCCTCGCCTGTTTAGAGATGCTCGTGGCTATTTCTTCGAGAGCTTCAGCGAGCGTGAGTTTAAAGAGAAAGTGGAGCCATTGGTGGGCTACAAGGTGGAGTTTTGCCAGGACAATGAGAGTATGAGCTCTTATGGTGTAATGCGTGGCTTGCATTTCCAGAGACCTCCGTTCACCCAGAGCAAGCTGGTGAGATGTGTGAAGGGTAGAGTGCTGGATGTTGCCGTGGATATCCGTAAGGGTTCGCCGACATACGGTAAGCATGTAGCTGTGGAACTGACAGAGGATAATCATCGTCAGTTCTTTATTCCTAAGGGCTTTGCGCATGGTTTCGCTGTGTTGTCTGAAACTGCTGTATTTCAGTATAAGTGTGATAACTTCTATCACCCTGAGGCTGATGGGGGTATCTCTATCTTGGATGAATCGCTTGGTATCAATTGGCGCATTCCTACGGAACATGCTAATCTTTCGGAGAAGGATACGAAACATGAGGTGCTGAAGGACTTTGAAAGTCCTTTTGAATACTAAAAGAATTTTGATTTCTAAAATCATCTAATCTTTTTTCTGAAATCATCCCGTCCTTCTTTCTCATTAAAGAAGGCTCCACCTTTCTCACCAAGCCTCTCTTCCCTCAGGGACGAGAGGATGTAACCGCCCTCCGGAGCTCGGAACCGCTTCGCTCTAAGGTTGGCGGGGTATCAAAGCCCTGCGCCATGGTTTTGCAGGATGGGACCGCTTGGGGTAAGGTGGGGGATAGGCTGGGTATTGCCTTGCAGTAAGGCATGGTGGCAACGGATGATGATAGAACTGGGATTGTCAAGTGGTTACCTCATGGCTGGCTTTCTTTTCCCAGCCAAGTTTATCGCAGAAAGAATCTTCGGATAGTCTTGTAAGCCCAATGAATGGGCGCAAAGGTAATGAGAATTTTTCAAAGTGCTAAAGAATATAATAAGGGAATTGTATGGAAAAGAATAGTCAAACAAAATCAGTCTTCACGATTAGCGGTAGGCATAGATTTGTAGCTTGTGTCATTTTTGTAATATTTGTATCCTGTGCAGCATTTGCTTATCTTGCTTCTTGCTATAAGCAAGCACAAGATGATATTGTAGCTCTGCAAAAGAAGGATGCTTTGATGTTTGAGCAGGTCTTAAATAGTAGCAAGAATGTGAAGAGTAAGAGTTCTGAGAATATAGACCAGCTTCAAACTTTGCTTGATAAGCATCAAGAGCGTCAAGAGGCTCTTTTGCATTTGGAATACAATAAGCTACAGGCGGATTTCAATGTACTTATGTTTGCTGCGAGCTGCCTAATGATTATTTTCTTGGTGTTTTCGTTATATTCTATCTTCAAGACCGATGAAATGCTCAATAAGGCTGAAACTGAGGCAAAAGGCATTCATAAGTTATTGGATGAGGCAAAACAGACAACTGAGACTATAACCACTCAGTGTCAGATTATGATGGCGCAACAAAAGGGGCATGGGATGAGACCACCATCACCAGTTCCTCCTCTTGCGCCTCAAACGGATGAAATACATTCTAATGATATGGGAGGGGAAAGAGATGATAGCTGATGTAAGAAGAGCTGTTGCCGTAGCTTCTTATGTAATGGTGACAAACAGGGTGGCTTCAAGTGTGTTTGATTTTGCCAATGGTGGTTATCATATGATGAGTGTTTCACATACTGGCAATTTCTTGTCAGTATATGATTATCAGCGGAGTAATTATCTTTCTGGTTATCTCCCCAACCTCTTTGATTACTTTACTGCCTCTTATGTAAACATGATGATGTCTGGCAATACCATCAATGGCTTTGACTATCATACCGCCACCTATTTCTCTGTTACAGTAAATGCCGGTAATGTAACCATTTTTGATTACCAGACGGCGCAGTATTATATGTATTCGGTGAATTAGAAAGTTGAGTTTCTGTATAATTCTTAACACTGAAAGTTGATATGGATGCATTTGATGAAATATTAAATAAACTGCCATCTGATATTGGTGGTTCTACTGCAGATAATGGCTTTACATTCCAGAAGAATTGGGCATTGATGAAGTTGTTGGAATTAGAAGAAAGTGGAAAGTCTTATACAATAATATTTGATTACCATGATGATATTCAAGTGTTAGATTCAGACGAGAATGCTTCTGCCATTGATTTCTACCAGATTAAGACGAGTGTCAATTATTGGATACCTAGCACTTTATGTAAAAAGGAAAAAGATGCTCAAGGAAATTTCAAAAAATCATTTTTAGGAAAGCTGATAAATCACTTTTTTGAATTTGAAAATACTAGAGATGTCTTTTTTGTGACTAACAATTATATTCCAAATAAAACGATTGAATCCAAAAATAAACAGCGTGATGTCGTTCCTTTTACGTCGCTGACAGAAAAGGCTCAGGGAGAAATAAAAGAGAAAATTCAGAATGAACTGGGTTGTGAGATTTTGAAGGAATACTACGAACATTTATTTATCATTCAGAATCAATTGCATCTTTCTGACTACTCTGATATGCTAGTTGGTAAGATCGCAACTTTCCTACAGAGAAAGATAGGTAATTCAGAGATTAATCCCAAAGCATTTTATGATACGATGTTAGCAGAAGTTACAAAGCGTAATGATTATAAGGCGATATGTAACACAAAAGATGATATGTTTACGCACAAAGCGATTTCTAAGAAACAATTTGCTGAATACATTAATGGTCTTAGAAATTTTACTTCTTTTGATTCGAAATGCAAGTTGATTGTGGATGATTTAAAAGAAGGGACTAATTTAAAACAACGATTAGTCATCATGAATAAACTGAATAAAGAACTCAGAAATGAGTATTTTCAGTATGATAATATAGAATTTAGTAAATTGTCAAATATCGTTCGCTCTACATGTGATGCTATTGAAATGGGTGATAATGATACTTTGTGGTCGTATGGAAAGAAGGTGTTGCCCATGGTGAAATTGAAGTATTCGAACCCTTTAGATTATGATGATGATTTTATTAGGGCGTTAATTTTTTATTTGGTGTATGGTTGAAAGTAATGGGTCTTTAAAGATTCTTATAAGAAATTTAAGAACGAAGAAGTATGAAAAGGCTAAGATTCAAGGAGATCTCTTTCCTGAGTTATTCGCAAAGGAAAGCGAGGGTGATAAATTTGGACAGTGATGTTGTCTTAATTAAGGGAGATAGTGATACTGGAAAATCTTGTATTACAAAATCTCTCTATTCTGTTTTTGGGGCATCTATTAAAAGTGTACCTGAAACATGGAAAAATGAGAATATTGTTGTGTTGATGAAATTTTCCATAGACGATATTAATTATAAAATATTACATATTGGCATGGATTATTTCGTATATAATCCTGATGGAACACAAAGAACTTGTGCTTCTAATCTTTCGACTCTGTCTGATTGTATATTTAGCTTGTTTGATATCAATCTTCCAAAATTTGAGGTTAATGGACTGAAGCAAACTTTATATATGGATTACTTGTTTATGCCATTTTATATAGATCAGGATGATGGATGGGGGCGCCCTTGGACATCTTTTTCTAAATGTGGAAGCTCTATGCTGCGATCAAATTTCTTGTTATTACATACAGGTGTTGTTCCAGAGGATTATTTCTTGAACAAAATACAGTATGATAATGCTATGAAAACGATTGATAGAATACAGTATGATATTGCGGCGAATGAGAGACTATGTAAGAGCATGAAAGAAAAATTCGGAAAAATCAAACTGTCTTTAAACGATGATGATTTTAAAGATGAAATGGATTCCTTTGTACAAAAGATTACTGAGTTGAAAATTGCTGAGAAAAGTAAGTTTTCGGAATTGAAGGAACTCTATAATAAGAAGAGTTATCTTACGTTTTCAATAGAGCAATTGCATAATAACATATCTGAAATTGATAAGGATTTTAAATATGCATTGCAGCAAGAAGACATTATAACTTGCCCTATGTGTGGTGCTAAGGTGGATAATGATTTTCTTGGGAAATTAAGCATGCGTGATGATATTGTGAAATGTAAGGACTTGATTATACAATATGAAAATGAATTGAAAGATATTAATGCCAAAATAGCGCTGGTAGAGAATTCAAAACAAGAAATAAGTAATAAGCTCATAGAGATATCTCAATTAATGCAGGTTAAAAAGGATGAGTCTAGCTTGAATGATTATTTGGATTCAAAGTTGAAAGATTATTTTGATGCCGTGATGAAAGAAGGGATTGATAAGTTGCAGATGGAAGCTTCTGAATGTAGGCAAATAGTAGAAGACCTGAGGACAAAAATAGAGGGGTTGAGCAAAAGTAAGCGTAAACAATACATAGAAGAGGACTTTGAAGGAAAAGTGAGAAGTAATCTTTCTATGATGAACGTGAATTTAAATTCAGAAAAGAAAATCCGTATGTCTACAAATATTGCTGTGACAGGAACAAAGGTGCCCCGCACAATAGTGGCTTATACTTATGCTTTTATAGAAATAATGCAGAAGTATGGAGGTCCCGTTCTTTGTCCGATAGTTGTAGATGAAATGCGTCAAAGAGGATTGCGAGACAAGGATGAAGTGTCTATGTTTACTTTCCTTGTAAACAATAAGCCTAAAGATTCTCAGTTGATTATTGCTACAGCTTCTGAATTAAACTTTAATGTAGGGAATACTGCGATAATAGAACTTTCGGATGTAAATCATTTATTGAGTGATGAGGATTTTAAGTCGGTGAATGATGAAATTGATGATTTGCTATATAAAAATTTCGCTCTGAGAAGCGAAATGTAAACTTGAGGAAACTCCTGGTGATATTGACTTCGTATTATCTGTTGAGGATTTTTACAAAACAATGGAGGTGATGGAGAAGATTGGTAAGGTGAATCATGGTTTGGTTCATGAGCATCATGGTATGGCGTGGGTGGATGGTGTGACGGTTGAGCCTCATTATAAGGTTCATAATTATCAGCGTCCATCCACCGACCGAGCCATGCAAGAGATGTTTTCATCGGTTTTTCCTGTTGGTTTGGTATCGGCTGATATGGATGGATACCAAGTACCGGTATTTCCTCCGACTTTCGAGAGTGTCTTCTTGATTTCGCACATGGTGAACCATGTATATGAGGAGGGATTGGGACTAAGACAGGTGATTGACTATGCGATGTTCTTGGACAAGTGTGCTGACAGAATTGATTGGGTTAAGCATGATGAGTATCTGCACAAGATGCGGATGGAGCGAGCTTGGAGGATATTTACTTGCATCTGCGTGAAATATCTAGGCTTGCCCTTGCCCTCGCTAGTGGAGCCATTCTCTTATCAAGAGAAGGTATGGGCAGAAAAGATGATGGCTGACATCATGAGGGTTGGCAACTTCGGCAGAGGTGAATATGTATTTCAGCATCGTGGATTCAAGGATGCTTTCAATAACTACTGTTGGGTCGTGAAAAGGTGCAGGAACCTTGGCTTTGTCTGCCCTAGTGAAGCAAGGTGGTGGATTATATCGAAAATGAAGCGTTTCTTTTGGAAAAGATGGATTAGGGAATAATAAAAAGTATATAGAAAATGGACGTAATAAAGACTGATATTGAGGGCGTGCTCATCATTGAGCCTCGCCTGTTTAGAGATGCTCGTGGCTATTTCTTCGAGAGCTTCAGCGAGCGAGAGTTTAAAGAGAAAGTAGAGCCATTGGTAGGCTACAAGGTGGAGTTCTGCTAGGACAATGAGAGCATGAGTTCTTATGGTGTGATGCGTGGTTTGCATTTCTTTCGGAAAAGGATACGAAACATGAAGTATTGAAGGAATTTGATAGTCCTTTCGAATACTAAAAGAAAGAGGCTTTCCTAAAAAAATGAGGTAATATTTTTCGAATCCCTCCGTCTCCCTTTAGCCAAAGGGAACTCCACCTCTAACCAAGCCTTCTCAATAGTCTTCACGCCCCCTTCGATTCCCCTTGTAGGGGACAGAAACCTCAGAAGGAAGGATGTAACCGCCCTCCGGTGCTCAGAACCGCTACGCTCTAAGGTTGGCGGGGCATCAAAGCCCTGCGCCATTTTATGCGGGATGGGACCGCCGGGGGAAAGGTGTTTTTTACAGGGCTATCAGTTTAAGTGGAGCTTCGAGGAAGCGCTTGCAGACTGGTTCGAGGATAATGACAGACAGGGTTTAAAATAATAATCAATAAATATGAAAGGAATCGTATTAGCAGGAGGTAGCGGTACACGTTTGTATCCTATCACAAAAGGTATTAGCAAGCAGCTGATTCCTATCTTTGATCAACCGATGATATATTATCAATAACAAAGCTACTGTATTTGGTTATCGTGTAAGCGATCCTGAGCGATATGGTGTAGCTGAGTTTGATGAGCAAGATAATTGTTTGAGCATCGAGGAGAAGCCTCAGCATCCAAAGAGCAATTATGCTGTAGTTGGCTTATACTTCTATCCTAATAAGGTGGTGGAAGTAGCCAAGCATATCAAGCCTTCTGCTCGTGGTGAGTTGGAAATCACAACCGTAAACCAGGAGTTCCTGAAGGATAAGCAGCTGAAGGTACAGACCATGGCAAGAGGATTCGCCTGGCTTGATACCGGAACCCATGATTCCCTTTCTGAGGCATCTACCTTTATCGAAGTCTTAGAGAAGCGCCAAGGCTTGAAGGTTGCTTGTTTGGAAGGTATTGCTTATCGCCAAGGATGGATAGATAGTGATACGTTGCGTGAGAATGCTCAGCCAATGTTGAAGAATGACTATGGCAAGTATCTCCTTTCAATCCTTGATGAGAAAGATCAAACATTAAAAAAGAATTTAGAATATTATTTTTTTTGAACACGAATCTTACGAATAACACGAATATAGAGATTATAGTTTCTCCTGAATGATTCGTGTAATTTGTGTTCGAATATATACATTGATTAGAATGAAGAATATTGTAATAACGGGCGGTGCTGGTTTCATCGGCTCACACGTAGTAAGACTTTTCGTGAACAAAT
>OGMM01000088.1_pt1 | contig 58009 bp, 88 predicted proteins | sample 1573221 | NCBI WGS metagenome assembly OGMM01 (sample SAMEA2581988, study PRJEB24529) | metagenome | biome: Human gut stool | place: China | collected 2011 | reverse complement strand
GCTACATCAACTATTTCTGATATTGTAGCAGTAGATATATTTCTACCTACTGCTATATCTTTAGACAATTCTCTTGATAATTCTCCTAGTTCTTCAATTAACTTAAGTTGTTGCGATGGATTCTTAAAATTATCTGCTATTTCTTTTATAGCTCCATTAATTTCTTCTATATTCATCTATTCATCCTTTCCCATTAGCATTTTTATATATTGTATTTCACAACTTTCTTCATCTTCAAAATCTAATTCACAATTCATGCATCCTGTTCCATCTAGATCATAAGACTCATTACAAAACACTTTAAATCTCTTATTTATCATGTTGACTAGTTCTCTTTCTTTACAAGTTTTTCTTTTTGCTCTCATTATTTATCATCTCCCTTGTTATATCTCACTGTAATTAATTTATCTGCCATAGGTAATGTTTCTATCCAATCACAGAATACTTGCCATTCTTGTAAGCGGTGATTTCTTCTTTGGAAGTATATATTTCTAAGACATCTATAATTTGTAATCATTCCTGCTGTTAGTTCAAATCCTAGAGGAATATTATAAACCATATAATAAAATGAGTAGTCTAGCTCTTCTTTAGTTATTTTTCCTTCTCTGTATTTTTGAACATCTTTGTTATAAGATTTTTGATATTGCTCAGCTATATGTATAATTTGTTCATCTACAAAAGCATTACAACACTTTTCTAAAGTCATTTTAGATAATTTGTGCATCTTAGATGTACTAGATATGAAATTCATAAACTTGTATCTTTGAGCCTCTGGCCACCATTGTACTGAAGCAGTTACATCAAAAGTAACTGTTATTCCTGTTAAAAATTGATTATGGCCTTCACTATTACCAGTATTAGCTAAGTTGCAAGCATTTCTAATTGCTTTTTCATAATCCACATTTTCTCTATATTCTTTTACATCTGCTACCATAGGATATCTTGCAGTTTCTATTGCATTACTTAATCCGTAAACATGTACATTTTCAACTTTTAACATATTATTCATCCTCCCCTGTTCCTAATATATCTATCCCTGTTAACTGTCTACAGTAATTTCTTAACTTGTCCAATTGCCCTGTAGTTTTGCTATGTTTAGTTTTTAACTCTTGTAATTCTTTTTCCAACATTGCATTTTCCTTTGCAAATGATATATTTTGTTTTTCTAAGTAAGTATTTGCTAGGCTTAACTCTTTATTTGCATCTAATAGATTTTCGATTGTGTCCTCTTTAACTTCTATATCTTCCTTTAATTTGTTGCTTCTTTCTCTCCAGAATTCTATTATTTTATGACAATGTTTATTTGTTTCTTGTGCTCTCTCTAATTCTTCTATAAGGTCATTTATATATTTTCTATTTAATAACATATTTAAATCCCCCTTATTTCATCTCTTGATTAATTAGTTCATCTATTACTTGTGACAGCCTTAAAATGTCATCTGTCAATCCTAGTTGGCAATATAAACTGCTAAGTATTTCTTTTAACTCGTCTAGCATAATATCACCTCCCTAAAATAGACTTATTTGATTATAAGTTGCTTGTGCTTTTATCCATGGTTCATACTCTTCAAATTTGCATTTCTTATATATTCTTCCATTAACCCATCTAGCAAAATGCTTTAATCTAATATCCGGTATTTGGTTATATATCATAACAAATGGATCTACTTTCATACTTGATAATTTTTTAAATCTATACATATCTTCTTCAAAAGTAGTATTAAATCCAACTAACATAAAACACATATGTTTATATTTTTTAACATATTTAGAAAGTATTTTTATACCTTCTAATACTTTATTTTCATATTCCATTAAATCCCATGCATAATGTAAACTTCTTAAATGTTTAACTTGTCCTAACCAATATGCTTTTTCATCAGTCATCAATCTAACATCACATCCTTGGTTAATATCAACTATAAGTTTACGTTCTTTTATTTCTTTTAACTTGTTTATGCAATAAGGGTCAGCTGTAAAGTTATTATCATGAAGTATCAATACATTACTTTTAGGATTAATTAAATCGCCTATTTCTGCTACATCTCTGAGCTTGCCTTCTTTTTTAGGTACAAAACAAAATCCACAATTTCTTATACATCCTCTGCTAGTAAATCCCATACCAGCATTTACTATTTCATTAGCTTTCTTTAATTTATGTTCTTTTGTTCCTATACCTTTCATTCTGGATGCTATCTCTTCTGCTGTATAAAGATTATAATCTGGTTTGGTTTTTTCAATTTCTATAGGCAATTCTTTTTTTATATCCCATCCTGTCCCACCTATATCTATATTCCCTTCGTACTTTTCTATAAGCTTTTCTGCCATTGGTTTAGATCTAGTAAAAATAGTACTTGCATATATTTTTTCATACTTCTTATTTTTCTGTACAAATTCTACTTGTTCACCAAGATTTTTATAATAATTTGATATTTTCATTAGTGCTAAATTCGGTATTTTACTATCTATATCTATTAATCCTATTGTCATCAGCTCGCCCCCTTATTCCTAATTGGTTATCATTAGTATATGATAATAGGGAGATATACTTATTTCGTTTTTTCTATCCCCCTATGTAGTTTTATCTCTCAATTCCTAAATACTCTTTTATTACTGCTATCGCATCTTCTGCTGAATAACAAACCTTGCACATATATCCCTGCTTATATAACCAATCTAGCCATTTAACTTGTTCTATGGTACATTTATTCTTTCCATATTTCATCTCAATTGCAAGTCCTATGTATTTACCTTTAGGTGCTAGGAGTAAGATGTCCGGCACTCCAGCTCGCATACCAAGTCTTTTTAATTCTGCTCCTGTTGTCTTACTTCTTTTTGCTTCATTAGGACAATGGAATATCCATTTGAGCTCTTCAAATCTATTTGAGTTCCAATTACACCATTCTATGACTGCTTTCTGCTCTTGTGCTTCACTCATATTTACTCATCTCCACTTCTCTAGCTATATTAATAGCCATAGTTATCGCTTCATTCAAGCTATATCCTAGCTCATAATAGAATTTAGCAAACTTTATAATCTCTTTCATATCCAATCTCCTCTAACAATCTATGATAAATCTTATATAGTTCTTTATATTTATTTGTATTTATTAGGTCCTTTTCTATTCTTTTTATCTCAAGTTCTTTTATCATTTTCTCTAGGTCCTGTAACATCTGCATGTTTCTTATTTGTAATCCTGTTAATTTCATTGCTTCACCTCTTCTGTTATTGGATCATAACTCCATACTCTAACTTCATCTTTTGCTCTTCCATCTATAGTACATCCACATTTACATTGACTAATAACTTTAGCTTTATTGATTTTTATGTATAGCATTGTGCCTTGGCAATGAGGGCACACATTTTCTTTAGCACCAACAATATTTTTCATTAGTTTTCATCCCCTTAACTAATTTTCTTTTTATCTAGTTTTTTTATTGCTTCGGTTATCGCTGCATATACATTATGTTTACTCACACCCAATATTTCGCCTGCCTCAGCTTGTGTTAGCCCTTCGCCAAATACTAAGTCAACACACTTCTTTTGTCGCTCCGTAAGGCAACTTAAATCTGTTGTAGCCATATCTATATATTTGTATTTTCTAGCTACTGGCTTGTCCAAGTCCAATATTTCTATATTCTTTCCGTTCAAAATATCTTTTAGATTTTTCAATGCTATTTTTTCTATTCTGTGAATTTGTGCTTGACTTGTTTGTAATTCTTTTCCAATCTCTGACTGACTTTTTTCTTCGTAGAATCTTTTTATTATTACTAATTTTTCCCTTTCTGGTAGCTTATTAATAGCATTAGGGATATCTATTTTGAAAATTATTTGGTCTTCTGATATGCTATTACTTTCTAATGTTTCTGAAAATTTTACAGCCTTTGTTTTATGTTTAGACGCTCTCATTGTGCTATCCATAGGAATTTTGCCTTCCATAAGATGCAATGTCTTTGTAATTTCTTGTATTGTTATTCCCATAATTTCTGACATTTCTTTTAGTGTGGGTTCTCTTTGTATTTTCTCGAATTCTTTTCTAATTTGCTTGATTTGTCTATATTCATTAAAATTTTTTCTAGGTATTCTAAATGGTACATCTTCCCTATGGTCTCTTATAGTATGCATTATTTTACCTATTATATTGCTTGTTGCATAAGTTGAAAATTTTATTCCTAGTTCTGGGTCATAATTTTGTATGGAATATAATAATCCTAGACTTCCAACTTGAATTGCATCATCATATGATATCATTTTGCCTTTGAATTTCTTTGCTTGCTTATATACAAGCCCCATATTATCCTCAACAATGCTTGTTATGGTCTCTCTATCGCCATTTTGAGCCTTTCCAAACAATTTAACAATATTTTTATCGATAATCATATTTGTTCCCCCTCTACATCTTCTCTATGATTAATCCATGATATTTAATTTTGTTTGCTCCGTATCTCTTTTGATAATATTTATATGTATTTTGTACACTGTTGTAATTTAAATCGTATTCTTCACAAGCTTCCTTCATAGAAGAAAATATTCTTTCTTCTCCTGCATACTTGTTAATCACTCTAATTTGTCTTCTCTTGAAAACTCTTCTTTTTTTAATTGCCTCTAATTCTTTTCTGACTTTTATATCATAATTAGCATTTTCTTCGTTAATGACAATCATTTCTGCTTCTGTTATTCCTCCAGTTGCTCTTATATTGTCAATTTCTCTTATTCTTTCTTCTGCTTCCTCTGGATTAAATAGCTCTGGTAGCATATAATTTCTTGAGTCTTTCTTTGGATTTGGGTCTAGTATTGCTGCTGCCAAAGCAAGATAGTTAAGTGATGTATTATCGTTTGGATCTGTATATTTAGAATGGTATTTCTTTACTGGTATATATTTATATTTCATAATTACTCCCCCTTGCCAGGGGAAATCCCCTGGATTAAAATTTCCCCTTTTGACTTTCTTTTAGAAGTGTTTCTAGTTCATCAGGATCATATTGCCTAAAGTTTTCATTCCCGGCATTATAATGAAATTTAGTCGGTTTAAATTGAATATTGTTAGTTTTATTGTTTAATGTATAATTATCCTTAATTGCTTTAATAATAAAACCAGTAACATTTTTTACATTTGAACTTTTAGTAATTTGAAGTTTTTCATCTAAATATGAAATATCTTTATCTGCACTTATAAGAGCTTCATATATAGTTTGTATATCTTCATTTTTTAAATCGAAATAAGACTTTATTTTATCAACAACAACAGGTGATACGGTATTTTTTGCTTGTTGTTGTTGTTTTTCTTTTTGTTTTTCTTTTTGTTTTTCTTTTTGTTTTTCTTTTTCCCCCAAGTCTATATATAGACTATCCATAGGGTATCCATACCCTATGCAAACATCTATCATATATTTTTTAAAGTCTGGATTTTTAATTTCTGAAATTTCTTTTAGTATGCAGTTCATAACCTTTGGAGATTTAGTAAAATTAAATTTATGCCAATTCTTTATGAGAATTTCTTTTGTATCAGGTGAATATTCAATTTTCCCATAGTCAACAAATCTTTGTAATAGCTTTTCAACTGTTTCTCTGTTATATCCAGTTTGCATTTCTATAACTTTATAAGGCAACTCATGACATCCACATTGAGTAGTTCTAGGGTTGCTTAATATATAAAGATAAAAATATTTTTCTTCCGGAGTTAAGTCTAATACAAATCCATCTTCCCAGAAATCTGTTTGTATTGCTCTATACTTCGCCATTTCTTTCACCTCACTTTGTCTTTTGATTAGGAAGAGGAATTAATCCTCAACCTATTACAATAAACTAACTTGCCCTTCTATATTACTTTCATCAGTTTCAGTGACTTCATTAAACTCTACATCTTGTATTTCATCATCTACAGTTACATCATCAACCTTTGGATCATATTCAATTAAAAGTTGTAATACTTCATCTGCTTCTTCAAATTTAAGATGTTTTAAATCGTATCCATTGCTAGTACAGAAATACTCTAATTCTTTTATGTCTTTAGGATTATTGAAATCATATAATCCCTTTTGTGATGCCATTGCCATTATCTTATTCTTTTGCTTAGTTGATGCCATGCCTGGAATTATTTCTTTTTCCGGTAGTTTTGTATCTATTCCCATTTCAGATGCATCATATAATCCTTGTAAATCTTCCGGAAATGCCTCTCTTAATGCCGTTACCATTGCACATTTTCTAATCATTACACAAGGCATTTGCTTCCATGTTGACTGTCCCTTACTGTATTCTTCCATACTTACTGTTGACTTAATAGGGAACTTCATATCCTTTACATATACTTCAGCCCATCCACCGATTAATTTTTCATTTATACCTTTTAATGCTCCTTCTCTTTCTATCATGTTTCCGTCTTTATCAATCGTTACTATTCCAGCTTTCATGCCTTCAAATCTTGGATTTCTATATGCTCTTTTAACAAACACATCTTTACCGACTACTATATTTGCTGGACTATTACCGAATTTAATAATATACGCTTCTCTTATAAAAGGATTCAACTTTTGTGCCTTGCATAATTCTATAAACATCATTGTTTCTTGGTCTGTTATGTTTCCATTACCGCTTACTAAATAATTTTTTACAGTTTCAGCATTTAATACTTGTCCACCTTCTAATGTATAAGTTGCTAACTGCAATGCATTATTGTTATTCATTAGTTCCACACTCCTTTAATTTCTCTTGTTTTATGAAATCTTTTATTGCAAGGCAATAACTTAAATCATATTCATCTAAAGGACTATTATCTATTTCGTATTGTTTGACATATTCCTCCAGTTCTTCGATTGGTTTATATCCTTCTAAACATTCCTTTGCTGCATCTATATAACCCCATTTGCTATCTGCATATACATCATAAGGACTACTTAATTCTGCATATAATAGCCTAGCTTGAAATGTAGGTTCACTATTTCTAAAAGCCTGATTACATCCTTGAAATAAATCTCTAATTTTCATGTTCTAAATCATATCCTTTCGTGATATAATATAGAAAAAGTAAATTTCTAATTACTTAACTTTTTCTAAAGATAGGACCTATTGCCGTAGGTTCTATTTTTATATTCCCATGTAAGCATCTGCTCTATTTTCTCTTTCATCTTCATCTGCTTCCTCTAGTTGTTTAATTTCTTCTTGCATCATTGCATCTATTTCCTGCAATATTTCTTTTAAATCCTTGATTTCGTATGCTGTTCTTATTTTGCATGCTCTCCAGTATTCATGGTTTGCTGCTTCTCCTACTCTATTAGTTTCATATCTATTTTTATAATTTTTAATTTGTTCATCACATAGTTCCATGAAACTCTCACATACTGTAATCTTATTTTTAATACTTTCTCTGACTTCATCTAATATCCAGTTCATATTAATCCTCCTTATCCTCTAAGTTGTATATCTTTTTTTCAATTTTCTTAATGATTTCTTCTAATTTAATGTTCTTTTCTCTTTCTGCTAGGGCAATTCTCTGCCAGTACTCTATTTGACTTTGTAAATGTTTAATATAGTCTTGCATTATATAACCCCCTTTAATATTCACTCGCATCCATTTGGACCTCAGTTAAAACTTGTATTACTTATTTTCTAATTCTTCCAATAATTTTTCTAATATCTTTCTTTGTCCTTTTCCGGTTACGCGAGTTGTATGGAATGTAAATACTCCTTTAGAACTTTCTCTAGTCCCTTCTCTTACTTCTAAGTATCCATGTATTATCGCTTCTTGCTTAGCTTCTGTACTATTCTTAAATATCCAGCCCCAATCTCTAAGCTTTTGATACAATTTCTTTTCTCCTATAACTATGCCGTGGTGATTACTTAGTATCTTAGCTACTTCCCTAACCAATAAGGAATTTTTACTAGCAGATATTTGGTTCAGCATCTTACTATTTTTCTCTAGCTTGTCCTCTAGTTGTTTAGATTTTTCTTGTTCCTCTTTTAACTTAGTTGCTAACTGTATAAGAAAATCTGGACTAGTTAATGCTTTTTCTATTGTATTCTCTGTCATATAAGCTCCATGTTTTCTTATAGAAGGTAAAACTTCATCAAATATCCATCTTTCAAACTTTTCTGCATTTGGTAATTTACTGCCTATTATTAATCTGTATATGTCACCTTCTGGTATTATATTTGTCATTCTCATTTGTCCTCTTGAATTTTCAACCTCGTGTTTTACGATGTTCATGCACTTTGTGTTTACTGCATCAGTTGGGTTTTTATATCCTAATGCTTTTGCTACGTCATTTGCTACTGCATATGTTTTTTCTTTTATTTCTAATACTCTTATTTCTCCAAATTCATTATTACTAAATGTTTTATAACTTAAATATAAATCTGACATATGCTATTCCCCCTTATTTATTTTTCTTAATACCATATCTTGAAATTTAAAATATTCTTCCCAATCATTTTCTGCCTCACCTGTTCTTATAAGATTACAATAAATCTTAAGTATCCAAGTTACTGACATTTATTACTCCCCTCCTTTTAATCCATTTGGTCTAGCCAATTTAAAAAAGGTTCAGTTGGAATTCTATAAACTCCACCTATTTTTATTACTTTGAACATATCTCCAGCAGTTAAAGCTTGTCTTACTAAGTTGTAAGCTGTTTTTTGAGATATTTGTAGTATTTCTTGTACATCATTGACTGTTAAAACTTTCTTCATATTCCATCATCCCCCTAATGTTTTTGTTAACTTAATATGTTATGCTTCTTTATGAAGCACTTTTGGATAAAAAAATAAGTCATCCATTGTTATTTGTGGTTCATATTGCTTGAAAAATATTGTTATTGAAACCATTTCGCTTCTTGTGAATTCAGCTCTGACATTATTTTCTTTATTGCAATATGTTGGCAATTTTATATTTAATAAATCAGCTAATACCCTTTGAGGTATTTTGTATTTTGCTCTAAATCCAGCAACATTGTTTGGCATTTATACAACCTCCTTTAATTTGTTCTAGCTTCATATTGAAGTTTATACTTATATGTTAATGCTTCATATTGAAGTTGTCAATATTATTTTTAATTTTTTTCGAAAAAATATTCATATTGAAGCTATAACTTTCATATAATTATTAATTATGGTATATTTGAAGTAATGGGAGGTGTTGATATGACTAGCTTTGGTGATAGGCTTCAATTTTTAATAAAAAGTAATGGTATTACTCAAAAAGACTTAGCTGATACATTAAATGTAAAGCGTGGATCTGTTTCAAACTGGGTAACAAATAGGAGGTTTCCTGATGCCGAGACATTAATAAAAATAGCTGACTACTTTCATGTAACAATAGATTTTCTATTAAGAGGGGATGATGAATATTTAAATAAAGAATATGATGAAATAAGTAGTTTATATAAAAAGTATTCAGATTTAAGTGAAGACAATAAAGAATTAATTGATACTATGATTCAAACTATGATAAAAAAAAGAAAAGACAAATAAATTACTTTACTTGTCTTAGTTCATTAATTTTATCAATTATTTTTTTATAATCATCTTTATTTTCTTTTTTTATCTTTAATACTTTTTTAATAAACTCTTCTTTTTTCATCGCATCTCCCCCTTTCTAATAAAATTGTAACATAAAAAATATCGCTGATAGCGATATTTACGACCTGATTTGACATTTTAAGTGTAAATATAAATGACATTTGAGAGGAAAAATAATGATAAAAGAAGCAAGAAAAAAACAAAGATTAACACAAAAGGAATTAGCTATAAAATGCAATTTATCTCAGAGTTTTTTGAGTGAATTAGAAAGCAAGCATAAAAAAAAGAATGTGACAATTAAGCAGATAATAAATATTTCAAATAAATTAAAAATAAGTCCTTATGAACTTAGTGATTGGCTTATAGATAAAGAATTGAATAAAGTTGAATTTTCAGAAGAACTAGGAGTGTTCAAGATTGGATAATATAAAAAGCACATTTATTCGTAAGAGAGGTAACAATTATAATGTTATAGTTGAATACTATGATGAAAAAGGGAAACTAAAACAAAAAAGTGTTGGCAAATATGATTCTAAAAAGGAAGCAGATAAACATCTTATTGATCTAAAAAGTTCTATTAATAAAAACAGCTTTGTGATAAGTAAAGATATAACATTAGTAGATAGATGTTATAAATTTTTAGAAGATAATACTAATAATTTATCCCCATATACTATCAAGAAAAGAAAAAGCATCATAAAGGTATCTATAGAGCCTTTTTTTACGAATACTAAATTAAATGATGTGACTGTATATCAATTACAGCAATGGGTAAATAAAATATATAAAGAACACGGGGGGAGTAGTGCGGAAGCTCGCTATGCTTCTCTTAGAGTAGTTTTAAGAGATGCTTATAGATTTAAAGAAATAAGTGAAAATATAACAGATTTTATAAAAGTTCCTAAAAAAAACATCAAGGTTAAGGCTACCAGTTGGACCAAAGAAGAAGCATTAAAAGCTATTAAATGTGTAGAAAATAAAGCGTTAGAATTACCTTTATTGTTAATGTTACTCGCAGGCCTTAGAAAAGGTGAAGCTATGGCATTAAGTTGGGATGATGTTGATTTCAAAAAAAATACTATTTTTGTTAATAAAAGTATTTATGAGCTTGAGGGAAACTCTTATTTTAAAGATCCTAAAACAGAGAATTCTAAAAGAATAATAACTGTACCTAATTATTTAATTGAAAAAATGATAAAAGAGAAAGAAAGGCAAAATAGACTAATAAATGATGGTGTTTTATTTAATCAGTATAATTTAGTATGCTTAAATACAAGATTGGAAATGTGGAAAATGAATACATTATTTCATCAATTTGCTAGATTTTGCGATAGATACGATTTAAGAAGGATTAGAATGTATGATTTAAGGCATTCATCTGCTACTCTATCAATTGCAGCTGGCACAGATATAAAGACAGTATCAACTAGGTTAGGGCATTCAGATATAAGGACCACATTAAATATATACACTCATACACTTGATGAAATGGATAAAAAAGCAAGTGATAATTTGGAAGATATGCTATTTAAAAAGTAATGTCAGTTGTCAGTTTGATTGTCAGTTGTCAGTGCATTGTCAGTCTTAAATATAGTAAAAATTACCATTAGTTACAAGTGCAAGTACTAAAAATACTTGCACTTGCCATTCAATACCGAAGTTTGCAATGGTCTTTGTCACATTGTACGTGTGATTGACTATGTTTATCAAGTGAAGTTATATTCAATAACACAACCATGAATACATTTAAAATGTCAGTAAAAAGTCAGTTATTATATTTTATCCACAATTTTATCCACAGGCAATCATAGCAGTTAGGAATTAAATGTTAAATATGTGTTAAATATGAAAGGACATGCAATTTTTAGCCAGTGATTTGCATACACTATATCAAGTGTATTTGATAAGTGAAACGTTCTAAACTTGTTTAGATATTTAATACACGGTTTATGATATGGTTAGTGTTTATGGGGTAGTATGTGCTTGTGCATAAGCTACCCCATTTTAATATTCATCTAATATTTTTTGTTTGAATTCTTCTATCTTTTCTTTATCATCTTTTATTTCATTTATTTTATTTCTTATATCTCTAATAAGATTTGTTTTATTATATATATTGCCTTCCATCATGCTATCTATTCCGGAATTAGAAAGAATGTCTATTATATGGCAGTTCTTATTTTGCCCTATTCTATATATTCTATCTTCTGACTGCTTCCTTTTAGCATATTCAAAAGTAGAATTATAATATATCATATAATTAGCCTCTTGTAGATTTAAACCCACATTTCCAATGTTTATATTAGCTACTAATACATTTATGTCGTTTGATGTCTTGAAATTGTTTATATTCAATTCTCGCTGATTTTGAGATATTCCACCATTAATGCATACATATTTAATATCATTCTCATTTAATTTTTCTGATAACAATTCGAGATCACTATTATATCTGTGCCAGATAATACATTTTGTATTAGAAGGAATATTTGATAACTGAGTAATTGTTTCTATTGCTCTTTCATATCCCTTGTATTGCAAGTGAGTTATAATCTCTCTTCCATGGTATATGGGTGGGTCTAATTCTATATCTATATATCCGCTAGCAACTCTATACAATGCATTAATCATATTAAGTATGCATTCTCCGATAAAATTATCATAACTAATTTGGTTAACATAGTAATTCTTGATTGTTTGATATATTTCATATTGCTTACTATCAAAATCAAAATATCTATTGGTATAGGTTTTGGGAGGAAGATCCAAACACTCCTTTTTAGTTATTTGATAGATATAAGGATTAATCTTCTTTGTTATATAGTCCGTATTATGCGTATTAATTATTTGCCCTGGATATTTTTCAGAATACTCTAAATGATTAGCAGCAAAAGCATAGAATGAATTATATCCTAAAATTTTTGGATGAAGAAAGTAAAATTGAGTAAATAGGTCCCATATGCCTTGTGTAACTGGTGTGCCTGTAAGTATCGCTCTATATTCTGCTATTTGCCCTAAATCAAGTAATCTTCGTGTTCTGATTGCTTTGTGGTTCTTTATCATATGGCTTTCGTCTATTATTAATAATGAATGATGATATTTTTCTATTAAATTTCTAGTTTTTATATAGAATTTGTTTGATTGGCTTATAGTTTCAGTTCCTATTATTACTATTAATTCATCTTTTATTTTTTCAACATAATTGGATGAAAATATAGAATGCTTAAATATATCCTCTCTAAGGTTTTTCTTAGTACTGCAAGGGCATATCCAAAACACCTTATTTATTTTTCCTTGATTAAGCTTTAACTGGATATATTCAAGCATTGTTCTAGTTTTGCCTGTACCCATATCCATAAACAAGGCACATGCTTTAAGTTTTTTGATTTTATTAAAGGCTTTTTCTTGATGTTCAAACATATTAGTCTTCAAATAATTCATCTATAACACCCACTTCTATTTCTTTTAATCCAACTATTTCTAAAAAGTTTTCAAATATAATTTCACCTTTTAAATATCTCTTGACAGAAGATACTTTATGAATATCGGATATATCACATATTTTAGTTAATTTCCCTTCTAAAACAATATAGTATCCACTTTCTCCATATTCGCTATTTCTATATCTAATATCCAATACATCGTTTTCTTTTGCATTATAACAGCCTTCAATAAGTAAATTTTTCCCATACTCTGTTTCTTCTAACTTTTTAAATTTTCTTTGCAGTTTCTCATCATAGTAACATCTAGCTACATACCCTCTATTTCTAAATGTACATTCAGTTTTAAAATAAAATTTATATTCATTTAAACATACTTCTTCTACTTCTTTTTTAACTTCTTTAAGTTCCTTTATCCTATTATCTAATTCAACTTTTATACTAGTCGCCAATTGTCTGAGTTCTTCTATTGTCATTGTTTTTAGATCTTGCATAATATACCCCCTTATCAGTTAATTTCATCCTTGTTCCATTAACTTCTATATAACCTAACTTTGTTAATTCTTTTAAGAAGAAAAGGAGATTGCTGCTTTCAATCTCCCCTTCATTATCTAGTATCATACATAGCAATTTACTTGTTTTCATAATATTTCTTTTCAAATTCCTCCCAGGATTTGCTAAACTCGTGATTTTGGAAAGCTTCTTTTAAACCTGTAATTTGTTTTAATTTAATTACCTCATCTAGTTCCATTCCTATCTTCTTGCATATTTCTTCATCTGTCCATCCAGCTTTTGATAGGTCGATTACTATTTCACTCATAGAACGTATTTGATGTGTCCCTCTAGCTCTATTATGTCTTATTGTACTTCCTATACGTTCATCCAATGGTTTATCTAGTATTACAAGTGGCAAATATCCATGTATACGTTTATTTATATCCTTATATTCTTTTCCTACCCTATTTCTATGAAATCCGTCTACAACCTCATATTCTCCATTATCAAGTTTGTACGCTACTATTGGTTGAGTATATCCATCTAGTTTTATAGATGTATGAAGTAATTTCATTTCAGTTGAGGCCACACGGTTTGGATTGTATTCATTAGCTTTTACCTTATCCATTGGTATCCATCTTACACAGTCAACAGGTTCTTCAAATGGTGATATATCAGATAGATTAGCTCTAATAGTATTCATTGTACTCACCTTTTCATCTAAGTTGTCTATATTATTGAATTCTCTTTTAAGTTCTAATAATAATTCTGCTATTCTTGCATTCATATTAATCTACTCCTTTATTTAATTCATTTGCTATTTGTTTTAGATGCTTATCATTTGTTGCATCTGCATCTAATAAGTCAGCATATTTTTTCTTAAGTTCAAACATTCTTTCTACATCGCCTTTTGTTTGCCCGAAAGATAATCTTTTCATCCAAAAGTCATTCCTTTCAATTGCTCTAGCAATCCTTCTCCATGAAGCTACCTTCTTAGCTGTTTCAAGTTTACTATCTTCTTCATCTTTTATATCTTCAACTCTTATGCCTTCTTCTTTTTCATACCAATCTAAGAAAGTTCTTATTTTTTTATGATAATGGTCCCTTAATTCTGGTGCATATAATCCTATAGTTTCTAATAGCCATACTGCATATTGTTCCCAAGTCATATTAGATGGCTTTTCACTTTTTATATTCCCTAATAGAGAAGTTCTTGCATATATATTACCAAAGTTAACTCCATGTACCCTATTAAGGACCTTTTCCCACGTTTCATATTCAAGTGCTTTAAATTGATCTAGCCCATTTCTTTGGTCATCTCCATAAGGTTGGCACAATCTTTGTTCATGTATGCTAACTCCATTCTTGTACATCAGTTCATATATTTCATTAAACTTTAAGTCAAGCTTTGCAACCGCTCCCCAATCATCCTCAGTTCTCCAGTCATAAATTGGATAAAAATTATACACGTTTTGTAGATGCTTGAATTTAACTTGTGTTGTCCAAGGCTTGTCTTTATAACGAACTTTTTTGTTGCTTATAATTGTGCTAAAACGGTTAAGACTCTCATCACTTCTTATTCCTATTCCTGCCCCAGTAATTCCGCCGTGTTTTTCATTAAACCATTGAGCAAAATATAATATAAACTCCTCAAATTCCATACCACGCTCAAACCAAGTCCATTCTTCTGGGTAATTATCTTCATTAACAACATACTTTTTATATTTGCCTGTTGGCATTTGTCTTACCCATTTGCTTTTGTCCTTCTTGTCCCAGCATATCCACTTAGGCTGAATAACCGATACTGCATTTCTTAAACTAAGAGGTAACGCACACCAATACCAATCTTCTATTACATCTTCGCATTCATCTATTAATACTTTAACATGGTCTATGGTGGCTTTATATTGTGCTTCTAAATCTATATACAATACAGAAAATTTCTTATTCATTTTTCTTGCAACTTTTGATGCTAATTGAACCATTATCGAACTATCTTTTCCACCGCTTACAGAAAAATATAGATTGTCAAATTCAGTAAATGCATATTCTAATCTTTCAAATGCTGCATCTAGTACATTTTGTTCTTTATAGATTTTCAATTAATTCACTTCCTTATAAATATTAATTCCTATATATATATATAAGATGTAATTAGTATCGCCTTCTGGCAACTTAAACTGTGTCTTCATCATAATATCTGATATTTCTTCCAATATATTTTCGCATCCCAAATCATACTGAATTATTAATTTCATCAATTTTGTATATACATGTTTCATAATGTAATCTGCAGTGTTATTACAGTCATTATTCGTAGCATCGGCTAATATATTTTTATAAGGCTCAAATTGTTTTTCAGTTAGATTATTTCTAACATTTTCTATCAATGTCCCTAATTTGAATAAGCCTACTTTACTTTCATTGTTGAAAAACTCTTTGTGGTCTGCAATGTACTTATTAATTTCCATAATAAAATCTCCTTTCTTATTTATACCATAAAATCTGTCTAAGGCATCTTGATTAAATACCCAAGTTCTGCCATATTTCATACAATCTACACCTTGTACAAATTTGCTACGTTCGATGAGAGTACGGAGTGTACTCTCATGCTTATTATATTGTTTTGATGCCTCTTGAAGGCTTATAAGCCTATTAAATCTATTTCTCATTAACCTGTCCTCCATCAAATCCTCATTAAAAATAATATCCACTTTCTCTGACAACGTAATATTTATATTTTATCGCCTCCTTATTTATTTTATTTATTTCATATCTGCCAATCTCATTATTGTCCAAGCTATATAAGATTCTTTTTCACTTTGTATATCATTATAATGTTGTGCATAATCTACTAGATGTGCTTCAGTTTTTTCTATTTCTTTTTCTATAGCTTCATCACTAGAAAACATTTTGTATCCTCTTAAAGAGGCTATTATTTTTGAAGCTTTTTCTTGTTTTTCTATTACTTCAAAGGCTTCTTCTATACTACTAAAATCATCTTCTATGTCATCTTGTAAGCTTTCTGATATTTCTATTTCGTTTGCTAAATCTTTTATAAAGTCTAAATATTTTACAAATCTGCCTCTTAAGTCTTCTGCCCATTTTATTTGTTTTTCAGTTCCTTTAAGTTCTATCATTTCTTTTCCTCCATTTTCTTGAGATAAGAAAGATAAACATAAACCTAATTGAGTTTTATAATCAACATCCTCATATTTATTTACTATTTCTCTTGTTAGTTTGTGAGCTTCTTTCATTAAGTTTCTTTTCATCTTTCTTACCTCCTGTATCTTTTATTAATTATATAATAGTTGATAACAACTACAATGTCAACTATATTTTATTAATTTTTATTAAAAAAGTTTTCGACACAAAAAGACTCCCTATGAAGGGAGTTGAGCTATAAATGAGCTATATCCTTGTTCTTCATTCTTTATTAGACATAAAGCGTTGTATCTATCCAATTCAGCTAAATCAATTTCACTATATCCATCTTTTTCAAAGTAAGTAGATAATTCTTTAAATGCTTTTACATCACATCCTTGCAATAATAAATAACTAGATCCAGATGCCAATACACTATTTTTGCACTTAGGAGTTAACTGATCTAAATAATGTAAAGCTAAAGTAGGAGTTAATTGAAATTTTCTACATTCTACCAATATGTTTTGCATAAGTAGTTGGCAGTTGTAACATTGATGTATCTCATCAAAGAATAATTCTGTATGTGTACTACAATCTATTTGCTTACTAATCCAAACTTTATTTAAAAAGTATGTGGCAATTACATTTCTAATCATTCTGCTTTTAAAATACTGTTCAGGTATTTTTATCAGAATTACTTTATTCTGCTTCATAACTTCTACAAAATTAATATTATTATCAGCTTCTTTATTAAATGCTAGTTTTGTATATAAATTAGTTTTTAACCAGCTAACACGGTCCAGAATTCCATCTATCTTACTATCATAATTCTCTACTCTACCTTTGCTATCTATTTTATCTAGATCTTTTAAATCTTCTATTTCTTCTATTAAAATATCCGGTATATTTTTTATTAACTCAAATCTTTTATCTGGGTATTTCAATATATTAATAATGTCTTTAAAACTAGCATTTACATTCTTATAATATACTACTGTAGCAGCTGCATAAAAATATCTAAGCATTCTTGGTGTAAGTTTACTATTGTCATCATTTATACTGTCTAATAATAATTGCATTTGTTCAGCTTTCTGCATAGCTATATTAACCTTATAGTATATGTCATCATCTTCATTAAATATTAACTCATTAAAGTTAAATGATTGAACTTGCTTAGGATCGTTGAAATTAATTTCTACTAATTTATCCTTTGAAGTTATTTTCTTTATATTATCTGATAGCTGACATTTATCTATATAATCTATTACTACTAATCCTCTACCAGCTTTTATAATATCACTTGCCATATTTTGCATATAATAAGATTTACCACTACCCATACTTCCAAGTAATACTCTTCCTAGTCTTTTCATTTGCTCATCCATGGAGTAATATACCTCTTGTTTGTTTTCTTTATTCTTTACAGTTCCAATTCTTATCTTACCATTCTCTAAACATTTAGGAGCTTTCAACTCTAGGCACTTATTATGTTCAATCATCTTGAATTGATTTATAACTTCTAGACTAGGCATTGATATAAAATTACTGCACTCTTCAATTGTAGTTTTATTAATATTCACATGATTTATGATTGTCTTTTTTATATCAATGTTTTTAGTAATTTCATTAATGATTAACTCATTATCATCTGAAATTATCTTGAAAGTATTAGAAAAAGCATTAGAAAGTTCAATTTCCCTTGATTTTTCATTAGATTTAGTTAAAATTATGCTTTGATTTTGGCATATTGCCTTCTCACCTTTTCTTTTAGTACTTGGGGATATTTCATACTGCAAAGGATTAAGTATAAGCTGATTATTTTGTGGTACGTTTAAAATACAATTTAAGAGGTCGTTTATGAGTGAGATAAAATTTTTTAATGCTATTACAGATAAATCTTTAATATTTTTTGACTTTTTTAGATTTTCTCCATTTTTGTATCTTTGAATTGTTCTTGGGTAGGTATTAGATTTAAAATAGTTGCTTTCTTTTGAACTTGTAGGAATGAAATTATATAAAAGTCCAACTGACTCATTTTCTTCTAACATAGATACAACTGATAAGTTAGCATTTAATAAATCATTATTTCTTTTGTCAACTGCAAGTGATAAACTATCCTCATATTTATAATGTAAATCATACTTAGTACATGAATTTATATCTATCGGAATATTATCTACTTCTTTAATCTCTATGTTTTTCCACACCTCTTTAAATTTAACTTTGAATTGATTTAAGAATTGTTCAGGAATTATAAAATAGAATTGGACTTTTGTCTTTTGGATATGAATATAAAATGACACTTTAGGCTTTTGAGTTATAATTAATTTCTTACTAGCTTGATTTATATATTTACTAGACTGTTTAAACATTTTATTAATTAGAGATGCTATTTGTTCAGTATTATTATTTCTGTTACTCTTTGTTGGTATCAACTGTATAATTGAATATTCGCATTTTCTATACTCATAATAATCTGATAGCTTCATACTTTTTACTTTTCCAGGAATTACATTAAGATTAATCATAATAAGCACTCCCCTAATATTGATAATATAAGATATACTCCTATAGCTATACTTGGGCCATGCTTACATTTATCTAAACCATAAGCATATAATATAAAGCTTACTAATCCCCCTATCAAACATAAATTATATGAACATCCAAGCACACTAAATATTATTTTAGATTTCATAATATCACCTCCTAGAAATTAATCTTACTAAACATATTAAATAATGAAGGATATAGTTTAATTAATACATAAGTTAATAGATACTGCATTCCTGATGTTGTTGCCTCTTTAAAGCTTCCTCCAGCTATCATAACTGACATTATTTCTTTTAGTCCTAAGCCTAAGAATGAATATTTTGCTAATACAAGTAACATATCTATAATTTGTTTAGCTGAATTATTTAAGCTAACTTCAAAGCTATCTGCATAAGCTATACTATTACTTTTCATAATTAAAGCTATTAATAATACTAATCTTGAATATACAACTTTATTTCTTTTGATATGATCTAATAACTTTTCTATTATATTCAAGTCCTCTTCTTCTAAATGTAAAAATTCTGATATACTGTAATATTTTACCATTATAAAATCCCCCTTATGAGAAATAATATTCTTAATATCTTATTTTTATCGGAGGTAACTGAATTGTTTAAGGCTGGAGTTTATTTTGGGTTGGCTGCCTTATGTGAATTATTAAGACATTTTATATAAAAAGAAGCTGGAGATACTTATTCTCTAGCTTTTCTTTTGTTTAATCTTCTTTATTTATTTCTTTTAGCATTTCTTTTCTTAGGACTTGTTTTATATAGTTGCTTTTGCCATACACTTCAAATTTACGTTGGAGCCAATCTAAAAGCATGGTATCATCAAGTGTATTTTTTTTAAATGAAATATTGATTATAGTTGGTTTTTCTTTTGCCATAAAATTTCACCTCACTAATTTTTATTCAAGATTTACCTAAAAAATGTATAATTTATATATTATTTATTTTTTATTGAAATCCTCTATTTATTTTCTTTGTATAAATATATGTAATTCTTCTACAAGTGTTACATAAAATCATTTAAAAATTATTTAAAATTTATATAAATTTATGCAATTTTTATATAACTCTTGCATATATATTACTATAAAAGAAAAAGGGGGATATGAAAATGAAAGAAATGTTAGAAAAAACTAGCATGGAAATGTTAAAAGAATACTTCTATGATGCAAGAGGATATTATCCAGAAGATGATTTTTTTACAAAGGAAGAACTTGTAAATATAATATTAAAAGACATGGAGGGCAAATAAATGAATAATTTTCAAGTTAGTTGGATAAATAATGAAGGTTTAGAACTATATAGTGGTTGGACTGATTATGTAAGTGCAATTAATCTATTTAGAGAAATTTGTAAAGAAAAAGTTGATATTGACCAAGTAGAAGCAAGATTTTGGGGAGAAAATGATATTCTTCTAAAGAGATATAATAATATAGAAAATAAATATTATAATTGCTAATAAAAGAAAGAGCCAAGGGAAATTACTTCTCTTGGTTCTTTTTTTCTATATATTTCACAAGTACAGTTGCACAAAAGTTTGATAAGGTTACTCTATTGTCTTTTGCTAATTTTTGCAATTGTTCTTTATATTCCTTTTCTATAACAAGATTAATTCTATCTTTATTTTCATTCAAAGCCATAAAATCACCACCTTTGAGATAATTGTATCATAGTGAAGAAAAAAAATAAATAAATTTTCAAAAATGGTTGTACAAAGTGGAGAACTATGTTATTATAATAGTAACAAAAGAATAAAAACCGAAAGATAATCACTTAAAAGATTATTTCGGTATGTAGGGATGTTCAAACCCGAATTTACGCCCTTGGAGTATCATACCAACTCGAGTAGCTTATGCAAAAGAGGATACGTTGAATAGGGAAACTTGTTATATTGTATATTGCACTTGTGCTAATACAATCTTGTTATTAGAAATTTATTATATTTTTCAATGCTAGTAACTTATATTGTAGTAATACCAACTAGTACAGATATATGTTGATACCTTGAAAACTTAATAAAAAGTACTTGTATATCAACTAGTACAATTATTATTCAGTACTTATATCTATTGGCATTACTGCATTGCAAGTTGCACGAGTACAAATGCAATATACAATATAACAAGTATTGAAACATTGCGGACAATATAACATTACAGTTATAAGCTATAGCGTACAAATGCAATATACAATATAGCAAGTATTGAAACTGTATCTTCCAGGAGAGAAGCAAGATTTCTTCAAGAAGTACAAATGTAATATACAATATAGCAAGTATTGAAACACTGTATTAACTATTAAGCTATCATACTCAAATAATTCTGTACAAATGTAATATACAATATAGCAAGTATTGAAACGAAGTCAGAAAAGAGCAAATAGATGAAGAACTAAGAGAATGTACAAATGTAATATACAATGCAACAAGTATTGAAACCATACCACATAGTTAATAGTTAACGAACTTAGAAGCGTACAAATGTAAATATAACAAGTATAGGAGGAAAAAGAAATGATTAAATCATACAAAGTTAGATTAGAACCTAATAAACAACAAGAACAACAAATGTTTTTTCAAGCAGGATGTGCAAGACATATATATAACTGGACATTAGCCTTTCAAAAGGAAAGATATGAAAAAGGCGAAAAATTCATATCAGCCATGGGGATGAGTAAGTATTTAACCGCTTATAAAAAAGAAAATAACTGGCTTAAAGATTGTGATGCAATGACACTAATTATAGCTTATACAGATGCTTGTACAGCATTTAAGAACTTTTTCAGAGAAGTAAAAAAGGGCAATGCTAAATCCTACCCAAGATTTAAGAGCAGAAATAGAACAACTCCAGCCTTTGCGCCACATTATCAAGCTATAAAAATATCTGAAAATCAAGTCAAACTTCCTAAAATAGGAATAGTCAAATTAAGTAGAAAAAACTATATACCTATTGTAAAAAAATACTCTAATCCAAGAGTGACATATGATGGATTGCATTGGTACATATCAGTAGGAGTAGAACAAGAAGATTATAAACCTGAATTAAATCCAACTGTATTAGGTGTAGACCTAGGTATTAAAGATTTAGCGATAGTTAGTGATGGTACAGTATATAAGAATATTAACAAAACTGCTGAGATGAAGAAATTAGAGAAGAGATTAAAAAGATTGCAAAGACAAGTAAGTAAAAAATATGATATGAATAAAGAAGGGAAAGCATATCATAAAACTAATAACATAATCAAATTAGAAAAACAAATCTTAAAACTGCAACATAGAATAAGAGATATTAGAAATAATTATAGACATACAATGACACACCAATTAGTAGAAAAGAAACCTCAAAAGATAGTAATAGAAGACTTAAATGTAAAAGGAATGATGAAAAACAAGCATTTATCAGATGCGATAGGCAAACAAGGATTTTTTGAAATCCAAAGACAATTACAATATAAAACACAAGAATATGGCATAGAATTAGTAATGGCTGATAGATGGTATCCTAGTTCACAAACTTGCAGTAAATGTGGACATACAAGAACAGGCAAAGATAGACTTAAACTTAAAGATAGAATATTTACCTGCCCTGAATGTGGACATACAATGGATAGAGACTTAAATGCAGCAATTAACTTAAGTCAGTATTAAAAATAGAATAATAAAAAAATAAATAAGTTAGAGGTGAAATAAATGGATAAAGAAACGCAAAGAAAAAATATATTCAATTATTTAATGGCTAATGAAACAACATTAGTGGCTGCCGCAAATATGATTAACAGTTGGGGAGGAAAAATATACGACCTATATGATTGCGAAACCTTTGAAGAAAAAGTAGAATGCTGCAAAATATATATAGGGTCTGTTATTTTTTACTTAGAATGTATATGGAGACATAAAGACAGTAATGCGGAGTATTTAGAAGTATGGGGTTTTGATGAAGATGATGGAAATTTGGAATTAATGCTAACGGAGTTAATAGAAGCAAAATAGAATATTTATAAATTATTAAGGGGGATGTTATTTATGAATAAAAGAATAACAAGCATATTAGCAGCAAGTATATTAGCAGTAAGTATGGTAGGTTGTAGTAATAATATAAATAAGAATAAAGCTGAAAGCTCTATAAAAGAAGAAAAACATATGACTGAAAAAGATAGAATTGCCACTTTAAAAGGATTAGAAGGAAATGAATTAACAGAAGCATATAGAAAGTTATTAACAGAAGATGAGATTAATTTTTTAGATAACCACGACTGGAAAATAGAAGAAGAAGCTAAATATTATCAAAATGGTGTAAATTTAAAAATACCTGAAAATTATAGTGGAAATGAAGTAGAAGCTGAAAAATATATAGCTAAACAACTTGATAGTATAGAAAAAACTTATCTAGATGATGAAATTTCTCCAAGTTTTGAATTTACATGGACTAATAATACAGGAAATGATATAAATTATTTAGAAATAGATTTTAAAGAGTATGATAAAAACAATACTTGTATACCATGGAATGGTGTTGAGCAAAATATATCAGCTGGAGAAACTAGAAAAATAACATTGTACCTAAAAGAAAAAAGTACAGAAAGAATAGAGATAACAGGAGTTAAAATATACCATGTACCAACAAATAATACATCTGAAATATATGATGGATGTATACCTGGTATGTGGTACAAATTAGATAAATAAAAATAAAGCTGGTAAGGAAAATAATCCCTACCAGCCTTTTTATTATACTTTCTTTACATATTTATCAGATGCAGTTATGTATAAACCTGATTCTAAGCGATACATAGGAGTACTTCCATTTTTAGCATCTACTGTATCTATTACTTGTAGATGTTGCCCCTTCTTAACTGTTGTAACTGGATCTGCATCCCAATCTGCTACTTTTCTTATATTAAGTTTATCAAGTGTTACTATTTCAAATTTCTTTGTAGTTGATTTAGTTTCTTCCTTCTTAGGTTCTTCTTTTTTTCCTTCTACATAGTTCTTTACATCTTTTATGAAATGAGCAAACCCATCAGGAGAACATCCATATCCCCAAAATGCAGTACCTGGACAAGTTTTAGCACTTCTTGAAGGATTATATTTACCTAAGTAAGTTCCTCCAGCAGTAAACCAACAATGAGGTCTTATGTGAGTGGCATTAACTGGAATATGAAATCTTTTACATAATTCACCATAAAGATATATTACTGCCTTCTTTTGTGCAGCAGTCATTTTGTCATGTCCTTTGTCAAAACAACCATAAATCTCAATACAAATTGCACCTGTATTCCATCCTCTAATACCGATTGGAGTACTATTAAGGTTTCTACCAGTTGTTATTTTACCGTCAGGAAAAACATTAAAGTGTTGAGCAATATAATGACCATGTCCATCACTATAATGCCATTTACTTTTACCATAACTATCCAATGACTCAGTTCTGCCAAAATGTGGTTCTGAAAATACTTTTTTATCAGTTTTTTCCCAAGTTGAATAACTTGGCATATCCATATGATGTACTTGTAATTTTGTTATTTTTCTACTTACGTGTTGTTTTGCCAACCAATCTTTTACATCTTTTTGATTTTCCAATAATGTAAAACCATTTTTAGTCTTCATTATTTATCACCTTCTTGGTTTTCGATTAAATTTTTAAAAGCTTGATGAAGTCCTACAGAACTTAAACCACTCAACATCCCTCCTAGTAATACATTTACATTAAAATAGCCTGCTATAAAGTAGTTTAAAACCACTCCTATGCAGGCCATGATTAATGGTATATATTTATTAGGTATAAAATCTAAACTTGTTTTTATTACATATCCAATACAACAACATACTAATATTACTGCAACTACTAAATAGTTACTTATAACACTTAAATCTAACATTTATCTCTCTCCTTTTCACTCATTTTAATATGTTCTTCTACTATTGCCATCCTTTCCACAAGGTTATTATGGCGATTTACTCTATCCGATAAGGTTTCTATGTCTTTCTTTAAATCTTTAATTTTTTCATCCATAATAGCTGTATTTTTATTATTAGAAAAATACGAACCAGCTAATGTTCCTATTAATGCTAGTATTGCAACAATTATTTCTGTACTCATAGACAACACCTCTATTCTAGCAATGTTTGACTCTATCTTTTAATTCATCTTGTTTGGCATCATTAAATTGTTTCACTTCTGAAAGATAGCCAGTTATCCTTCTTATTCTTTGGAATGGAATTGGAACTACTTCATATTTCAAATCAACATAATCTCCATCTAATTTTACTGTAATATATTTAATTTGTTGCCCTGGATTTTTCTTTTGAACATAATCTATATATGCTTGTCTCTCTCTTTCATCTAATTCTACTGTACACCCTTCTTCATTCCAGCAATGAAAATCCATAATATCACCCCTTTTTTACATTAAAAAAGGACCTAAAATTAATTAAGTCCTTTAACTTTCTATATTGACTTATAAAGTACAATTATCCCTATTATAGACAAAATACCTATTAATATGCCTATTAAACATAATACTAACGCTATATATAATAAAGCCATGCCAACACTCCTTTTTATTAGAAAGTATTAACATGACTTCATTTTTATAAACATATTTCTTACGCAATTGATTCAAATTGTGTAATTCGTAATATTTTTGATGTACTTATACTAAAGGTTCTCCATATCCGTCATATCCATCTTTTTCTAATATCTTAAGAGTCTCATCTTTAAACATTTTAGGTACTTGTTCTATTGTTCTACGTTTCTTTATAATTAAGTTAGCATATATTCTAGCCATTATTCAGCACCTCCTTCTTGTAAAGATATTATCATGTCAGTTAATTGTGCTAATGCTTCCTCATGTTCTGTGTCCACATTTTTAAGTTGTGTTATTTTTTCGTCTATAGTTAGTTCTTGTTCTACTAAATCCATTTGTTTTACTGCATATACTATAGTTATTGTTGTATCTTGTTCTGTATATCCTGTTATTACTAGATATTCAGTATCTGCATCATAGCTTGGTTGTTGGTCTATCACTTCTTTAAATCCATATCTAGTCATTAGTGGTACAGATTTGTTGAATCCAACTATAGTTCTTCCATCGTTTAATTTGTAATTACTTGGTGCATATTCTAATGCACCATTATTTAATTTTGCATACATATTAATTTACCTCCTTAAATTTATTCATATTTAATAACGCTATAGCTTATTACATCCCCAATATTAAGGGGATATAAATCATTAACCTTTTTAAGACTGACTATTTTATCTGTAATTGTTATAAATGAAGTGTTTTTAATATATCCACAATCATTATAAAAAGTAGATGCCTGGAATCCTCCTTGAACAAATCCCTCACTATCAGTTCTGAATGTAAATGTTGCAAATTTTGTATATATCCATAAAAATGTTCGTTTAATGATTACATCAATATTTCCATTAGTATCGCCAATATAACGGGCTATAACAATATCTGGTGTGTTATCTATATCGAATGTTTGCTCGGATGTATCAGATATTACCACTTCTCCAGTATATTTATTTTCATCATACGCTATGGCTACATATTCAAATTCATCTCCAGCTTGAATAGGTCCATAACTACTTAAACTTGAAAAAGTAAACGAGTTATTTTTTACCGTAATAGTAGTCTCCCCTTTAGTGTATCCTAGGTCAGTATACATACATTTATTTAAAATATTATTTTTTATACCGCCACTATCTGTACGAATGCTACAAGATGCATATTTTGTATATATCCAAAATAGTGAGTGAACTGTATTATATGTAGATATATCTTTGATTCTTACTAAAACTATATCAGGAGTAAAATTTAAATCATTTACAGTTATTGGCTTATCAGTATTTGTAGCAATAACAGTTCCTTTTTGTACTTGCATATTATCACCCCCTACAATATTATTCATTAATAGTTTACTACTCATAAGCAATCACCCCACCTAGCCATTCTGTGGTATATGTGAAAATAAATTCATATGTTTTATTAGCTGATATTGTTGGAGTATTTCCATTTTGCCATTTGCAAGCTGGTAATGTTAATGTTAAATCTGTTGTTGTATTAAAAAATAAATGAATTTCAGTAAAAGAAGTAACTATTGGCAATGTAATTTCAGTCCCATCTACAATAGTAGTGGTTTGATATTTATCTGTTGTCAGTGATAAAGTATTACCTGATATATTAGTAGTCACTAGAGTATCAATAGTACCTTCGCTACTAGCACCGGTATCACCCTTATCGCCTTTCGCTCCTTTTGGAATACTCAAATTTAATAACGGATTTTCAGTTGTTCCAGTAATACTTGCAGTTGCATTACTCCCACTCTCAAGTGTAGTTACTGTTCCTATTTTTAAATTCGGAGTTGCTCCAGTGGCCCCTTTTTCCCCCTTTGCGCCCTTTAAGTCCGATAACGCAACAAGATTAATCCAATTCGTATCCCCCACATAGCGCCATTGTATATGAGTTGTACTTTTTTGAAGTTCTATTTCTTTTCCATCTGTAACTGTTCCACTACTTGTAGGTAATTCAGTACCACTATCTAATTTTGTTCCATCCTCTTTTGCTAGGTATATTTTCCCACCTTCTACTATAGATTTAGCAGGCATTTTATTATTAAGTTCTTTACCTTGCTTTGCGCTTAAAGCAGATGTTGAACTATTACTGTTTAAATTATCTACTATTGCTACCGAACCTGTTCCACCTGAATTTTGATGTGCTGTCTCTATACCATTTTCCATATTGTTTAGCGCTTCTTTTGTAATTCTGTCTCCACTTTTCCATACTTTTTTATTATAAGACATTTTATCCCTCCTTATTAAAAAAGAGGACCTATGAAGATCCTCTTAAATGATAATAAAAAAAGAGAAGATTAATTTTCTATCAAATCTTCTCTGCCTTCTGCTACTAATATAATGTCTATTCGTTCTTTATATTTACTAAACTTACTCATAACCTTTGCATAACTAAGGTTGCCTTTCATTATTTGTAATGCTAAATATCCAGCCATTCTTATTCACCTCCTTCTTCTCCAAATAATAAATCATTCAATGCAGCTTGAGTTAGTTCTAATTCTGATTTTAATTCTTCAACTTCCTTTTTTAGTTTTCCATTTTCTTCTTTTTCCTTATTTATTTCTATCAATGATTTTTCATGAAATATTTTCATTACTCATAGGCACCTCCAAATCCGTATATAGCAACTTCTCCATCATATCCTTGATTCTTTGTGACTGTTATTCTTATTTTGATTCCCCATTTGGAAGCAGTTTTGCTTGTATTAGTAAATAAATGAGGTCTATTAAGTACTACCATAGTAGTTGCATCTTCCCATTTAGGATTAGGGTCAAATCCATTGTTACATACTTCTACTTTTCCAACTCCTCCAGTTGTGGTCCATTGAGGGGATACTAATATCTTTGTTGCTTTTGCATCTGTTTCTATTGCATTTTTCATAACTATTTGTAGTTTTGTTATTTTTCTGGAAAATGTAATAGTCTTTGAACTACTTCCGCCAAGAGCATCACTTGCTATTATTTCTACTGTATTTGTATTAGATCCACAAGTAAGCCAAAACGTATCAGTTATTCCTACTGTATAGTTTGTATTTGAAGTTGCACTAAATTGGTTTATTACTTCACCATTCAATTTTTCAGTTACAGTTATTGCATCTCCTTCATTATCTTTAACTGAATAAGTAATACTAGGTTTAGTTGTTAACTCTCCTAAGTCTACTTGCCCTGTATAAGTTATAAATGGTGCTGAATTAGTCTTTACAAATGTATATCTTCTATATGTAGTAGCTTGCCCATCTGTTACTTCTATTTCTATAGTGTTGGTGCTATTAACACTCAAATTTGCAAATCTTTCTTCGCTAATAGTTAGTGTCAATTCCTTTCCCTTAACAGGATTTTTTAATGTTCTTATAATGTCTCCATTAAGTTTTTCATTTACAGTTAACTCATCTGCTACATCATTATCATTTACTGAATAAGTAATACTGAAATTACTTGTTTTGTCTTTTAAATTTTCATCTTTTCCACTGATAGTAGGAGTGGAATTAATAAGTTTTAATATTGGAATATAACCCGCTGACGTACTTGATGCATCTATGTCTTGATAATTATAGTTACCGAAATAATCTGTATCATTTGGCTCCGGATTTGCAGCCGTATAATGCATCCATCCATCAAGCATTTTATCGAAATAACACATGTATACAGCATCTTCTGATATATGACCATAACTTATTACCCAGTGCTGAGTAGTGCAAGTATAAGCTTCTACAGATTGACCTGTATTATAAGCAAAATCTATTTGTCGTGAAATACTAATAGGAACTTGTTCTTCAATCTGTTCTCTAGTTAAAAGTATAAGTTGATATGTTTTTCCACCTATATTCATATTTTTATTTAAAACTCTTTGTAATTGATTATAGCTTCCTACCTTTATTATAGAAGGGCATATATATATTTTACCAATATCTATATTAGCTTCTATCCAAGTCCATTTATTATCTTCATCTAATGCATCTATGAAGTTAAAATTAGTGTAATTAAAGTTATAATATCCATTTTTAAATGCTTCAATTGTACTTTTTTGTTTATATGTATTTCCATTACTTGATAACATCCCAAATTTTACTATATCACCTACTGCCATTTAATCACCTCCTAGTAATATACTTTTGCTAATGTTTTATTATATATGCCATCGGTAATAATTATATCATCTAGAGTAGTTAAGTCTTCTAAGAAATTGTTATGTGGCATATTATTTATAAGATTGTCTTCTAATACTTTTACTTTCGTTTGCATATTTTTTACAGCTGTCTCCATTGCAATCATTTCACTATGTGCTGATTCTATGCCATCTTCCATATGATTCATAAGTCTAGCACAATACAAAGTACCAACTTGTAATACTTCTCCTGTATCAACATCTTCTATATGGTCTATCCATTCATTCTTTGTATATATACTCATTTTTTACACCTCCGTAAATTCATGCTTAAATGCTATATACAATGCCTTATCAGTAGTTCTTTCATAGACTTTCTTGTCTTGTGCTACTATATCCCCATCTTTATCTATTACTCTTATATTTGTAATTTTTCCTTTGTAATTCTCATCAAAGAATACATAAGCACAAGCAGTATTTCCTATTACTTTTTTAGAAAAAAAATCTATTTCTTTTTCTTCTCCATCAAGTGTATATTTAACATTTTTTAGTTTGCTAATATAATAATTTGCTAATTTATTAAGTGCCTTATCTGTAAGAGTTCTCAAGTTTATCACCTCCTAATGTGATATAGCGTTATTGCTGACATTTAATGTTATACTCTTTGAAACACCGCTCTTAGAAGTTGCTGTGATAGTAGCTGAACCACTTGAACTAGCTGCAACACAAAATCCACTATGAACAGTAATAACACTTTCATTATTTGATTCCCAGCTTAAAGCTTTGTTGATACAGTTGTCATTAAACGTTGCTCTAACTACACAATTATTTTCATTAAAATCTGTTGCTTGAATTGTGAAATCACTACTATTAAGTACTACATTTTCTGTACTTAAAGGATAATATTTAACCCAATCAACATATTGAGTTATTTCAGTTGTACTACTATCAGGAGTACCACCACTAGCACCAATTGCTTGATTAAGTAAAATGAAGTGTGGTATATGGAATGCTCTGTTATCAGTAGCACTAGTTGTAGATAGCACATTACCGTCAATAGTAAATTTCAAGCTACCATCTGTTGCCCATTCCATTGCAAATATATGCCAATCACCCGTAGCATAATTGTCATACCATACACGGCCACTTTCTTCCTTTTGATTAAAGAATACACCACAAGTTAATTTTTTATTATAAAATTCAACTATGTCAAATTCTCCACAATACGCCCACCATTCGCCCAAAGTATCCGGGCTACCATTTTCTTTATATCCAAATTCAAAACTATCTCCTAAAGTCCAAAATGCTCCAAATGCTCCATTTGAGTTGCATAATTTAACACGTGCCTCTATTTTCCCATACATAAATGCAAAATGACCTTTTGATATAATAGAAGATGAAGTCCAATTCCCGCTACTATCTTTTAAACCTCTTAATTCTAAAATACCATCATTAATTATTGCATTAGTATTTACATAATTTTGTGTTTCACTATTCCTAACATATCCTAGTTCATAAGACCATTTACTCGGATCTACTATATTGCTTGAAAAATCATCTACAATATATGCACCATTAGAATCTAATAAAACCGTATCAGTATTTTCTTTTTCAATATATTTTACATTAGAGCAAAATGGTATTGAACTAGAAGATTGTCCACACCAACCGCTCATATTACCTTCTAATGTAATTAAAACTGTTCCATCTTCTTTTGTAATTTTTTGTGAAGTTCCATTATATTCTACGATTAATATGTCATTTTTATTTATATCAGGTAATGTTAATTTTGCTATTTTTGAAACGCCTGTTCCTGGTATTGTCATTTTGAATTCTTGTCCATGGTCACTTCCTATTCCTAATGCTATCATATTATAAGTATCATCGCCGTTATCATTATATATATACCAGCATAAACACGCATAGTCTGCAACATTTGGTCTTAATGTGAATTTTAATTTAGATATATTTTTATTTAAATAACACATACCCCACTGTCCAACAGATGATGCAGTTAAATTGGAATTACTGTCTATGATTAAATCATCCACTTTACCTACTGTTTTGAAATCTGATATTACCGCATTAGTATAAGTATCTTGTGTAGGACTTGCTATTACCGTTAATGTAAATATATTACTTGTAGCTATTTCACCGTCACTTGTAGTTACTCTTATAGCCATATTATAAGTTCCTGCACTTGCATTGGCGTCATGTGTAAACGTATAAGTTAAATTGTTGGATGTTACATCACTTGTTTTATCATAATATGTATTTCCACCATCCCAAGATACTTCATGTTTTATAACTGATTTTGATGTTGAATAAACTATGTTGAAAGTGATTTTTTCTACTGTTGTTATATCTGCAATATTACTTACTGTTAATTCTGTAGTTGGTTGTGCTGGAATGTATGGAATATATTTTCTAAACTTACTTGCTAGTAATCCTTGTCCGTCAGCTGTTGGATGTAGACCGTCACTGCTTAATGTACTTGGTTGCAAGTCGCTATCTTCATGTACATCTATTATTTTAATATTGTTAGTAGTACATACATTTTTAATAGCAGTTCTATAATCGTCCAATGTGTTACCAGCATTATTAATTCCATTTGAGTTAGTGTTAAATGTACCGTTTGTCATGTTAAGTGGTATTATCCATATGATTTCAGCTTGTGCAAATTTATTTTTGATTTTTTCTATAAGTTTTTTGCATGCCCCATAAAATGTAGTATCTTCTGTATCATTAGTTGTACCTATATCACAATTTTGCAAATAATCATTGACACCACCAAATATAGTCACTAGACCTGCATTAGCAGAAGCCCCACTTAACCCTTCATCTATTAATGTTGAAAATGTTTTATATCCTGTTGTTTTATTAGTTATATGTGCTCCACTTTTAGCGCAATTGTTTACAGTTGATATATTAGTATATTGATTTTTTAAGATTGTTGGATATTTAGTCAATGGTAGCATACCTTCATCTGTTATACTATCTCCAATTACTTCCCATTCTGTTATAGCACCAAGTATATATCCAAAACTTCCTGATATATCAATAGTTACACTAGCTGTTACTGTAATAATTATATTTCCAGTGACAGAATTTATATTAATTTGCCCATTTGAATATGCGGTAGAAGTTATATCTACTCCTCCCATAGTTATGCTTAATGAATTTATTCCATACCCACTATTAGCAGTTATAGTAGCAGAGTAACTGTTTCCATAATCTACTTGTATTGCAGAGTTATTATTACTTACATTAGTTAATTTATTAGTTATACTAAATTTGATTATTGTAGCAGTTATATTCCCATTATCATCCTCAGATAATGTATATTTTTTATTATCAAGTGTTAATATTTTCCCAGTAACCTTTCCACTTATCAAGCTTATATTAGTAGCCATCCTTTGAAACGTATCTGTATTACTTGTTGTTACTCCTTTGCCAGTAATAGCTTGAGCAATTAAAGTTTTACCATTACTGGCAGATTGAAAAACCTCATTTATTGCACCTTTTAAATCTTGTGCTGTTGTAGATAATGTTCCAGATCCTATTATATTTTTTATCTCTGTGTCATCATAATTATGCAGATTCTGCAATTCTTGATGTGCTTCATATATTCCATTTTCAATATTATTAATATCTTCTTGTTTCATAATATCGCCGGTTTTCCATACTTTCTTTTTATATGCCATATATTCACCTTCTTTCAGTTATAAAATTTTGCTATATCCTATCTTTAATTCGCCTATTTTAGAACTTATACTTTCTGTTTCTGTTACAATAGCATAATCAACAAAAGCATAATCAACAATATTATTTTTACTTGGATTATGTATTAATTCAAATTCCTCTTTTGACATTTTTATTATATTTTTATATAATCCACAAATAGGTAAATTGCTATATCCATCATAAGTTCTTGCTTGTATTACTTTTCCTATATTGCCATATCCGTCTGAATAAGGTTTCCACCAAGTACCTACTCTAAATGTATTGCACTCTGGCAACTTAGATAATGCTATTCTCTGGCTACTATTAATTACTACAGTTCCCTTTGAAGCAAAAGTAAATGAGTAATTAAGGTGAGCTGGTTTATATAGTTCAATTGCATTAATAAGGTCTGAAAAATTACTACTTTTAAATTTTGCATTTTCTAAAGTAATATTAAAAATGTAATGTGCATTATCTTCTTCAACTGTTACATTTTCAACATCAAAAAAGGAGTATGCAAGTTGCTTTACTACTTCGATAGTAGTTGTTTTGCTACCCCTCATTTTAGTTAAAATTATGCTTCTTCTTTCTTCATATGTTTTTCCCATGCCTCGTGGTAAATATAGCATATTTTCCCAATAATCTAATCCCCAAGTTGCAGTTAAAACATACATTTGTCTTAATACATCTTCTATTTCTTCAACTAATATATCTCTTTCTTTTTGTTCAGCTTCTATAATAGGTTTAGTATATCCATTGTCATAAAAATAAGGTAGTTTATCGATTAAATCCAACTAAACCACCTCGCTCACCGAAATTGTAATTGCATCTATAACAGGAATAAAATAATCTCCAACAGGTATATTTTCTTGTTTATTATTTATTGTATATGCTACTATATCATCTACTGCTCCCAAATCACCAACTACCGATAATGCTTTATAATATATAATATCTTCATCTTCCAAATTATTCACATAATCTGATAGCACTGTTGATATTAGTTCCTTTGTATCATCTAGTGAATAAGCACTATCTAGTTTTATTTTAATATCAAATGTTAATTTTAATAATTGTGGAGTATCAACTGTTACAGTTGCTCCTATTGGTCTTTTTTCTTCTATATATGATATAACTGTATTTACAGTTTCTTCACTACATGGAAGATTGTCATTACCTATAATAAGCACTTTTACTGTTCCATTGCCATTCCAAAGAGGATATACTTTTACTCTTCCTACTCCGTCACACTCTAATGCCCATGCTTTATAATCATTAACATTTCCTGATGTCCTTGGATTTTGAATTATATATTTAAATCTTTCCTTAAGTTCTTCGTCTGTTTCAGTATCTACACCATTTTCAAATGCAGTTTCATTAGTTAATGAAGTAACTCCATCTATATGCTCTGCAAATTCAAAAGTGGACCCAGCTGGTAAATTATATTTATATCCTATTTCTGTTGCTTCTACATATAAAGTATCTTCATTTGGTAAAAGTATATCGTTTAATACTATATATTCTAATCCATTAGATGTAATTATTGTACTGTTGCCTATAAAAGTATCATCTAATCCAGTAACCTTTATAGCTCCAGTTGCTTTTTCTCCGTCTTTTCTGTATACCCCAAATTCATTAACTCTTTTATCCAAATAGTCGTCAAAAGTATCTTCTATAAATGCTAAATTAAGTATATCGCCCATAGAGATATAAGCTTTCGCTAATTCCTCAGCCAATGGTGCTAATAAGTTAAATGATACTGAACCTTCTCTAGTATCTAAATTATTAGCACTTGTATTTTCCAAAATTCTTTCAATTAAGGCTTCATATGTTTGCTCGCTAAACAACAAAATTCACCTCCAATTCTTCATAAATTGTTATTGCTCTCATATCTACTTGTAATGTATCTCCATCAAAATCTACTTCAAGTTTATTTATTTCTAATATATAAGGATTTATCAATAATGCTTCTTCTATATATCTAGTAACCTCCATTTTAGTAAGTTCAGGAGTATAATTTTGTCCTAGCAATGTATCTATTTCACATCCAAAATCCCATGAATATATTGAAAAATAATATCTAAATGTTTTTATAGCGTGCCATATCCATACACATATAGCTTCATTTTCCTCTACTATCTTAAATTCATTGTTAATAACAAGAGGATGTTCATTCTTGAAATCCCATGCTATTTCTCTATACAAAGGCAATGTGTCATCTTCTTCTAATTCTATGTCTGATACACTTTCAGTAATGTAGTCAATAAAGGGATAAAAACTATCATTGTATTCTTCATCCATCTATACTCACCACCTTTGATATAATATAAAAAATATCATCTTCTCTAAGCATTACAACTTTATCACCAATATTCAGCTTGTTTACATAATCTTTAGATTTATGAGAGTGTTCTCCTCCTGTATGAGTATGCGTTCCATCTCCTCCACCTTCTCCTGTTGCATGGCCTCCACCACTATGAGTATGTTCTCCTTTTGTATATGTTTGTGTTTCCTTATGTCTATCTAAGAGCCATTTATCTATCATGAGATTATCTTTATCTAATTCTATTTCAGATGTTTTAATTATTAAATTTGGAAGAGGTGATACAACAATTCCTATATTCAATAATTTATTTTCTGTTATATTACTTTTAGAAGTTTCTTTAATTATAGATAGAAATTCATTGTAAGGATTTTTTTCCATTAGATCACCACCTTATATATGTCTTCTTGCCCATATAAATTTTGTTCCTCTGTAAGATAAGTATGATTTCAAATTAACTATCATGACTTTCTTATAACTATATGAAGCATGTATCATTTGCCCATTTCCTATATACATACCAACATGAGTTATTCCATTTGCTCTATCTGTTGAATAAGTATTAAAGTAAATTAAATCTCCAGCTTGTAATTGTGATGTGCTTGTTATCTTTTTACCTTGTTCGCCTTGTACATTAGAAGTTCTTTGCAATGTTATTCCTAATGCTGTTTTATACACATAGCGAGTAAATGATGAACAGTCAAATGATGTCGTAGAATTTATTGAAGCACCCCATACATAAGGTGTTCCAAGTTTAGCTTTTGCAACAGAGATTAATTTTTCCTGTTTTTTATTTAAAGGTAAATTTGAAGTAGCTGGGACTTCTTTGTATCCAGTTCCATCTCCTATTATGATATATCCATGTTTAATGCCAAATACTCTACATTCTTTGTCAGTTCTCATTAATATATCTATGTGATATACACCATTTTTAACTACGATTTTCCCACCTCTGTCGGTTACAGTATAAGTTTTACCATCTATAAAACTTCCCGTACCACTTGGTTGTATTTTTGTTCTGAATGGAATACTCTTAGGTGCAGCGCATGTACGTTTGCTAGGGTCTAATTTTCCACCCATGCTTTGATATATTCCACCTTCTATTCCAGGTCCTGGCCAATATGCAGTAAAAATAGCTTTTACTTTCTTGCCATTTAATACTTTTTCTCCATCATTGTAATTATTATCATTGTATGTTGTTTCTTGTTTTTCTTCATCTTCTCCTGCTTCAACTTCGTTCATTAAGTTTTTATAATTAAGATTAAGCGCTATTTTATATTCTCCATTTTCCCAAGTATGAGAGTCTGTATCTATATAAAATAGTCCTTTTAATCCTGTTGATGAGTCTGTAACAGTCACACCATATCCAGTAATACAAGTGGTATCTCCATATCCATCCAAAGATGCACTTCTTTCTCTATCGTTTAATTTTTTCTTTGCTTCTTTTCTAGCACTTTCTAAATCTATAACTGTAGTAGTTGTTGTTTGGTTATTGTCAGTTACATCTGTTGATGTATTTGAATTTGATATTTTTTTACCTCCAATAGTAACCTTTGAGTACCAATTCTTAGCTGTATTACCTCTTTTTTCATTATATCCACCACGTTCAAAACATTTACCGAATTCATAGCCTGCTTTGTATGGATCTGTTAATTTCATAAATTTACTTAATCCACCAACTCTACTATTAAGTAAAGCTACAGTAGTACTTTCTTCGCCACTAAGTTCATCCCACATATGCTCTAATTGAAGGTTAAGATTAGTCCAACTTACTCCCTTTTTAGAAGCTTTTCTTTTAAGACTTGTTAATCTTCCTCCCAGCCATTGCAATAATCCACTAGCTCCTATACTATTAACAGAACTTGTATTGAATGAGCTTTCACATTCTGCATTAGCTACTATTGCAGCTGCAACCTGTGGAGTGCAACCTTTGCCTATACAGAAATCAAATATAGATTTTGCTATTGAATTAGTAGTATTTAATGAAAAAGAGTTGTTTTTAGTAGTTGAAGATGTAGAAGTGGAAACTGACATTGTTGATATTTCAGATGTTGCTGATTGTGTAGTTTCTGATGTTTGGCTTTCAGCTTTTACAACTTCTTGAAATAATCCATACAAATCTATTGAATTACTATTCTTTTCTTCTCCTATTTTATTCCCTGAGTCATCTACTATAATTACTCTATTTACTACATTCTCTATACTAGATTTATAAGTTGTTGATATTATATTTTCTTTTTCTTTGAATTGAACATCTAGCTTTATATCTCCTTTTAGGGCTGTGCATATCTCACCTTCCTTAGCATAGCACATATATTCTTTGCCGTTACTAGCATGAGAATTTGTATAAGCACTCATTATAGTGTCATACATGCTTACTCCTATAAATACTTTGCTCCATGAAACACCATCACTTACAATGCTTCCTTTTTTAAGCCCATATTTTGAATAATCATCTAGCATTTGAGTAGTTATTTGACTAGCAGTCTTGTTCTTGAAGTTGTAATTAACTTTAATATTAACTAGTTTTTGTGCATGGTCATAAGCCATGTAGCTTGTAGTATCAGTAGTTTTTTCTATACTGTATATAAATCCTCTAAATAATTCTTTTTTATTTTCATAAAAAAAAACCATATAGCCTTCTTTAATATCGACTTTTGGTATTTTTTTATCGTATTTATTTGAAATTATTGAAAATTCTAGCTTTCTTGATGCTTGTTTATAATCTCCACTCCAAGTAACTTTTTCTACTAACTGTGTTATATCTGTTTTTTTATTATTTCTATCAACTATTTTTAGTGTTATCATTATATCACCAGCTTCCATCCAGCTTTAATTATTGTATTTTTAGCTAATGAAGGATATTTAGATTTATTTTTTTCTATTATTTTTTTATAGCTTGATCCTTTTCCATAATATTTCTTTGCTATATCATATAGTGTATCTCCCTTTTTTACTGTATGAATTGTTTGTTTACTTTTGGTTGAAGTTTTATTTTTATTATTGTTTTTATCTTTTGAAGATGTCCTATTTTTGTTATCAGTTTTCTTTTTAGCTGGAGTTGTTGATGATATTTTAATTTCTCTATATTCCTTTAGATTGATAGTATAATATACATCTCCTGTGCCATCTTGTTGAGAAAAGGTAAAATCAGTTATTCTTGCTTGGAAGTTTATTTCTGTGCCAGTTACTATAAATCTCATTACTTCACCATTATTCATGTAACTTCTTATTTTAGATACACAGGTCCATTGTTTTGGATAATTTGAATAATTTACAAATTTATATTTTCTTTTTGGATTTGGGAAAAATGATGATATCTCTATTGTTCTTAATCCTTTACCTCCAAATATTGCAACATCTCCTAATCCTGTTATATTACTGTCATTTATTATCGCATAATCTTGTACATTTATAGTAGAAGGCAATATTGGAAATCTAAATATATGCTTATCATTTTTTAAATACATCTCCATAATGCAATATTACCTCCCTTACTAAGTTATTATTTTTTGTTCATTCAGTTTTCTGACTATTCCTGATGTCACTTTTTCTATGTCTGCTTCTTCTCTAATCGTCATGCCGTAGAAATTATTGACTATTTGAGGAGTATTACCTTTGCCTTGTCTCCATTTATCAGCATCTCTTCTCGGTAAAATTGCTTCTCCTTGATGCAGATTTGCTAAATAATTATTATAAGGAACTCTTTGAAGTCCTGCTGCATGGTTTCCATCTTCTGCTCCAGTTAATGACTCTGTAACCTTTCTAACTGTAGCAACTATAGGATTATTTGTGATTTTATCTTTTAATCCTTGCCATGCACTTTTTATATCACTAATTACACCTGATATTTTTTCTTTTACATTATTAAAAGCATTTATAGCAGTATTTTTAATAGCATCCATTGCATTTTTTATAGCATTTTTAATAGCATTCCATTTTTCTACTACTATAGATTTAATTGTTGATATAATAGTTGATATGGCAGTTTTTATTCCATTCCATATTGTAGTTACTACCGTCTTGATTGTATTTGATACGACAGTTATAGTAGTTTTTATAGCATTCCATGCTGTAGTTACAATTGTTTTTATTATAGTTAATACAATAGTTATATTTGTTTTTATTCCATTCCATGCTACAATTACTATTCCTTTTATTATATTTAATACAAAAGTTATACTAGCTTTCATCTCAGTCCATTTTCTTATAACTAATGCTTTAATAAATTCAATAATTGGCGCTATTGCTGCTTTTAACTCATTCCATTTACCTACTACCCAGTTTTTCAATTCAGTAGCTTTTGCGCAAATTGTATCCCAGTTTTTGTATAATAGAACTCCTATGGCTATAATTGCTGCTATTACACCTATAGCTATTAAAATTGGGGCGCTTAATGCTGCAAATGCTCCTGATGCAATTCCTATAGCTGCGCTTATACCAGCAAATGCTAATTTTACCGTTGTTACTACAACTATTATAGCTCCGATAATTCCTATTAGTGTTGTTATAGCTGCTACTACCATTGTTATACCTGCTACTAATTGAGGGTGTTCTTTTATAAATTCTTGGAACTTTTGGATTACTGGTTGTATAGCATCCGCAATTTGTTTTATAACTGGTGCTAATGCTTCTGCAAAAGCCGATTTAATTCCATTAATTGCTGAATTTAAAGGCGCTAATGCTGAACCTAATTCTGCTTGTGCCTTTTGTGATTCCCATAAAGATTTATTATAATCAATCATGGATTTATTAGTTTTATCATACGTTTCTTTACTTTTTCCGTATGCTTGATTTAATGTATCTGTTATAAGTTTATTTTTTTCAGATACAGTTTTACATGCCTCTAATTTCTTATTAAAACTATCTTCACTTATTCCAGCCCAGTTCAAAGCATCTGCTAAGTTTCCTGTAACTTTACTAACTTGTGCTGTTTCAGTAATCGATTCAGTAAGTCCTTCTATTGGAATACTATCTCCATATGCACTCCATACTGCTAGCGAAGCATTGATAGTTTTATCTAATTCACTTTGAGATAGCCCCATCTTTTGTAAATTGGAAACAACATTGACTGCCATCATATCATCACCAGTATATCCATATACTTGTCCAGCATTTTTATTAGCATCTTTCTGTTTATATCCATTTTGTTTAGTTGATCCTTGTAATTTGCTTTGTAGAGAATTAAATTCTTTAGTAGCTTCTGTTAATTCCATTAAGTTTTTAACTACATCAATAATTTTTCCTCCAAATTCCATCATCTTTTGTCCAGCTTCCAAAGTTGCTAGAGACTCTATCCCACTTGCAGCTTCATTTGCAGCATTATTAGTATTTCTTAATGATTCACTTGTATCCTCCATTGTACTTCTTAAATCGCTCATTGAATCAGCAGTGTCTCCAGTTGCCCTTTGTATATCTCTCATAGCACTATTTGCATCGTTAGATATTCTATTTAAATTTCTTATTTCATTTTGTATGTCATTAAGAGGCCTACTGATTTCATCTCTAAGCCTAATTACCGCTTCTAAGGTTGTATCGTTAGCCATGTTTCTTCACCTCCTCCTATTTAATATTTAGAGTAGGAAAAATATTTTTATTTTTAGATATCTTATAAAACTCTTCCGATTCTTTTCTTACAAATGCTTTTATTATAGTCTTTTCTCCAAATTTCATATTATAATATTGAGATGGCATTATATTTTTATATTTAAACAGATAGTACATTGTTGCTATTTCACTATCTGTTTCAATTAGTTTTTTATTTCTTCATCTACTTTTTCTATTTTCTTCAAGTCTGATAAATTATTTATTGCATTTACTAAGTCCTCTACTTCTCCTTTAAGAAGTAATTTATTTATAAGTTCTTTTGGAGTAGCACAATCAAAATGTTCTCTAAGTGCCTTATCCTTGAATATTGGACAACCTTCCATTATAGTTAATACTTTTGTTTTATATACATCTATGTCTGATACGTTTCCATCTTCAATTTTTATAGCTTTCTGTTGTATTTCTGTAGCTTTTTCTGCATTTATAGCTTGTATTTCAAAATCTAGTTCTTCACCTATTTTTTTCACATACATTTTATGTATAGCAGTTGGTGTTTCTAATGTCCCTGCGTCTATTTTCATTAATTTATCTATTATATTCATTTGATTTCCTCCTAAAATAAAAATAGGCTTTAGTTAGAAACACCAAAGCCTTTATGATATTATTTTTTATATTAAATCTATAAATTTATATTTTGTAAAAGTGAATGGGCATTCCACTTCTCCTAATTTTTTAACTTCAAAATCAAATAAAGTTAAATCATCAAAGGATACTCCTGATATACTTATTCTTTCGCTTTCTCCATTACCTGGGTCAGCTAATTTCCCAACTATTGTTACATCCGGTTCTAGACCATCTTTCATGAAATTAGCTAACAATTTTATCATTCTAGAGTTTGTTTTCTTAAGTGTCATAGAGCCAGTTCCGCTATATCCTGTTATTTTATGTTGAGTCATCATTTCACCGCAGATATCTATATCTTCTTTGTCAAATTCTATCTTGGCTTGAAAAGCTGCTATTTCATCAACTAATACATCATTTATCCAAACTTCCATTTTGTTATCATGTAGCATTTTATTCTACATTTCTCATGGTTTCCCATGAGTCCAGACTATGTCTTTACCTTTAACTTAATAGTAAGGTAACGGGTGCTCGTGTCTCTATTATTGGTTATCTTCCGCAAGAGTTAGTCGTTGCGCCTTCCTAACTACTTTTATGATATTTGTTAGGCTCGGTTCAAAGTTGCCATAAATAAAAAAGAACCCTATAAAAGAGTTCTTAATTCATGATATAATATTTCATCTATATTATTAAATTCCCAATATGGTATTCTTATTAATTTTATTTTATGTTGTTTGGCAAATTCACTTTTGATATTGTCCTTCATTAAATTAGAAGCAAGTTTATTTTTAGCTTCTTTCCATCTTCCTGGTTTATAATGTAGCTCTCCATCATATTCAATTAAAAATTTTAATTTATTGTCTTTGTATATAGCAAAATCAAAAGGTAAAGTATATTTATATCTGCATTCTTTATTCCTATATTCTCTTTCGTATTGAATATGATTATTTTCAAGAAATAGTTTTATAGCATTTTCTCCTTTACTTTCTTTACAATATTTGCATCCTCCATTTCCTAATAATGTTCCTGCATTTTTTTCTGATATTTTACCACATTTAGTATGTAGACATTTTATCTTTTCTTTATCCCCTTTATATTCAGATAGTAAAATAAATTCATCTCCATACTTTTCTTTAATTTCCTTTTCAAATATTTCATGTGTTTTTCTTCTTTTGTCTCCATACTCTAAAAATGCACATGCTTTACATTTATGTCCATCTAGTATATGTTGTCCTCTAGCATAAAATTCATTACCACATCCTAAACATTTGAATTTCATTTTGTCAGATGCCTTTGTATATTTACTTATTAATTTGCAGTTTGTATTAGAATTTGCTAATTTTTCTAAAAATTCTTTTTCACTCATAGCATTCCAATGAGGATTGCATTTATAACATATTGGTCTTTTAAAAAAGCTATTAAATGTTACTGTTTTTATATGCCCTTCAGAACATTTTATTGTAATTTTAGCATTTAACTTTGGATCATCTGCGTTTAGTAATTCAAATCCATTACTTTCTACTATTTCTTTTATTTTATCAAAAGTGTATTTCTTCATAAAAATAAAACCTCCGATAGTTTTTTATTTCCGAATACTTATAAATAGGAAGGGGACTTCGGATAATCCCTTTTCGTTAAGACTCGCGACTTTCCTAACTATCCTATACTTATATTATATCATAAATATAGTTATTATTCTTAGGTTTTCTTTGAATTCTCCCGTTTTTTAACTAAATATTTCTACTTAGTGGGGCAAAGTTGGATAGAAGTAATACACTTACCCCAAGTACCATTTATTACTTCGTTAGCTTTCAACTAAAAACACCTCCTATATAAAATAAAAAGAACTTAATAAAAATTAAGTCCTTAAAAATTGTTTATAAATCATATATTTCATCTTCAAGTCTTTTTATTGCAGTTTTTATTGTTTTAAAATCTACTTCCATTCTATTAGCTTCTCTATTGATAGATGAACCATTTTTAAATTTATATTATAGATATTTTATGGAAATATTATACAAAGCATCTGATTTTTTATTTCAATGGCATCAGATGAAGCAGCGAATGCTAATACTTTCTATCGCATCAAGAATTTTACATTCTACTGCTATAAACACTTGATCTCCTGTATTTGCTTCTCTTATCTGTTGATCGCTCATAGTAGATATATTAACTCCATTTGATTTTAAGTATTTCTTTTGTTCTTCCATATCTATATCAACTGTTACTGTATTTTTTTCAACTAGTCCATCATTAATCAATCCATCAAAATAACCATGGATAGCTGTAATTAGTAATACTTTATTATCATAACTGTTACTTAATTTTCCAATATATGCATCTCTTGCAGTTTTTCTTATGTCATTTGCTATTAAGTCCATTATGTCAACAGTCTTAATTTTTTGAAATAAATCACCTTTACTTTGTATATCTGTTACAGTTGTATCAGATACAGTAGTTAAGCTGTTTACTCCTCTTGCCACTTTTATTCTTCCTGATTCCTTATAAAGAATAAATTCGCCTTTCCCTACTTTTTCAGTTGTTTCAGTTCTTGATTCATAAGGTATCAAATCAACTTCTGGTACAGAAGTATAAGTGGTTGACATTCTTAAATCTGTTCCAGCTATTAATCCTGCAACTCTTGCAGTAAATTCAGCAGCAGTATAAGTTTTTTCTCCTACAACTACTCCACTTTGAGTTACATTTATTATTCCTTCATAATCAGCTGTTTCATTAGCTAATACTGCCTTAACCATATTTCCTAAATTTCTTTGCGATTTAATCCATGTTACTATTGCTGTTTTATCTTCATCTACAGCTGATGGGTAGCATAAATAGTCAAATTGTGTATTTTCAAAATAACTTAAAGCATCTTGTAAAGTTAATTCTCCACTTATAATGTATAGTTCTAATCTTAGTGGTGCACTTGTATTTCCTATTAAAGCATTCGTTATAAGTTGCTTATTATTATCTGTCACATCGCTAGGTATATCAGTTACATCAACTATAGTTGCAGGAGATATAGCTTTTTCTTCCTTTATTATCATTGCAACTATACCTCTGGATCCTCTGCTTATAGCAGTAATACCTTCTTGTATAAATTTAATACTTATACTTGGTAATCCTAAAGCCATTTATTTCACTCTCCTTTTAATTCTCTAATAATTTTGAAATATCTACAATAGCTTTGTCCACTATTGGCAAAGTAGGATCATCAGCTTCTATTGTTATATTTCTTAATTCATTAAGTTGTAAATGTAATTCTTTCATTAATTCATATTCTGTTGGTTCGCTATCCGGATTATCCAACGGACCCGTATATTGTGAATATTTAATATCATCAAAATCAAGATGTATCATGAAATCGAGTATTCTACCTACTTCATCTGAATATATATTGCTTTCTATATCATCTACTGTCAGATAAGTATCATCTACAAATAAAGTCCTTCCAAATATTTTTTCAAGTCTATCACTGGCATCATATATATTTGTTATACTTTCTCCTGCTTGTTGTAGATACTTTATTGATACTGATATAGTTCTTAGGTTAGATATTCTAGTTATAGCTGAACTTGAAATAGGCAATATTTGTACAAAAAAACAAGACTTATCAAAGCCTTGCGTATTGTCATCTTCTATATATACATCTTGCGGAAAATTTTCTGCTACTGCTTTCGTAGTAGCGAATAATATACTTTTTAGAGGTATCATTTAATCACCTCCTATTTGAAGCCATATTTTTTAAATAGATTTTCTAAATCTTCTTCAAAATTTTTTTTAGTTTTTTCAAAAGAGGTTTTTAGCATATAAACTCCTTCAGCTACTCCTTTAACTTTTCCATCTCTTCCTACAATTCTATGTCCATATTCAACATATACATTTGTTATTATCTATAGGCTTTTTATCCTATACTCTGGAGGTTTCCCTCATTTTCATCAGTTGGTCTATTCCAACCCAGCTTGGCGTACATTTTCAATCCAATAAAAAAGCAACCCTTATTGGATTGCTCGGCACTCTTGGTAAGATTATATTTATTCACTTACTACGCTCTACGCTGGACACCAGCCTTTCGTAATCTAGTATCTTAGCACGATGTTAGCATATATAATTATACTTAGCCTTCTTCGTATTTGCCGAGTTTTACATGGGCTATATGCTTAACCCATATTCAGTATTATTGTAAATTTTAATATATAAATCTCCTTTTTCTAATTCCCAGCTTCTTCTTAACTGACCTGTGTTAACTGGGGATTTCATTTTAGTATTTCTAAGTAAAATACCTCCATGTTTTTCAATTAATTTTTGCAAATCCCTTGGAAAATTAATTCTTGTTCGTTCTATTTGATTTATAAGTTCATCTATTCCACTTATTTCAAAACTATATCCACTCATTATACTCTCACCTTCTTAGTGACTGGAGTTTCTATATGAGATTTATATGGATAAGGTTCGCCGGCCTCAAATTCTTCTGTTCTTCCATTGTAAGTTATAACTAACTTATCTCCAACTTGTATGTCTACTGTTGGTCTGCAAAATAATTTATAAGCTGCTGAAATATAGGCTGTTCCTGTTTCGCCTGCTACTGTTGTTTCACTCCCTTTGTCTAATGAACATTTGAGATCAGAATATTTTAATATTTCTTGCATAGTTGTAATCCCAGTATTAGGGTTTTTAACTTTTTCTTTTCTATATATATCCATGTTATCAAAATACAGAGTTGCTATTATATCCGCTTCACTTGCCATAATAACACCTCCTAAAATCTTAATTTTCTGTACTTATTAAGTATCTTCATTTCTTCGTCTGTTAATTCCGGGGATGTTTTTGTACTGGAATTGCTTATGCTTTCTGATGATACACTATCATAGTTGTATTCTATTCTTACAGAACCTCTAGTAATTGATTTTATCGCTCCTTGATTCGCTGGAGTAGAAGTCGATGAATCATCTACATTTTCGCCCAACACACTTAATTTATATGCCATTATATTAGCTACCTTGTCTTCTATAAATTCATTTATAGCATCTTGGTCTATCTGTGGAAGAACTAAAAAATCTTCTATATTGCAATATCCTTTTACTCTTTTAGTAACTTTTTTTATATACAATTCTATTAATGAGTCATAATCATTTTTAGTAATATTTAATAAAGCTTTTATATTTTCAAGCATAATTTCACCTACAATAAAAAAGAGAGGACATTAATCCTCTCCCTTTTTAGCTTTTTTCTTTTTTAATTTAGTATCTTCAATTAGTTCATATCCTCTTGATAGCAATACTTCTACTTGCTGTTTTGTTTCAACTATTCTATGAACATTGTCTTTTTTAAGCTCATACATTTAAATCACCTTTATTTTAACTAGATTTAGCATCTTTTATATTAGCAAATACTAAGTTTTTCTTGTTATCTAACACCCATAATTCATGGTATCTTCTATAATCCATCACCCAAGCGTTTGCATTTTGGTTTGTATCTGGGTCAAATATTCTCATTTTATCTTGTTTTGTTACTGCTATTGGTACTTCTCTTGGAACTATTATAAAGTTAACATCTAATGCTTTTGCTGCTTTTGCATATCCTCCTGCTGTTTGAGTTGAAGTAGTTCCATCATTTAAAGTTATTGCTGAGTACATTCTGTTAGCTGGAGTTTTTATTATTGCACATCCATCTACTGCTGGAACTTGAGTGTTTATGCCACCTTGTGAGAAAGTTACTGCCGCTAGTTTTCCTGCCATAGCTAATTCTAATTCTGTAACTGTATCATAGTTAGCATGTATTACTAATTCTCCTTGATACCCATTTTCTCTTATTACTTTTATACCAGCTTTTATTTTAGTTAGTACTGTATCTTTTGCTGGAGTATATCCATATTCAACATTTGTGTCATTAGCTACACCTATTGCTGTAGTAGCTAATTTAGATAATCTATATGCATCAACCTCTGGTACTACTTTTTCAGTTTGAAATACATTCATTACGTTTGTAGCAGTTGCAACAAAGTTAGTTTCATCTACATCCATTGCATCTAATTGAAATTTACGTCCTCTGTCTTGACTCATAGTATATGTTTTATAAGATAATGTTACCGCTCCTTGAACATATCCTGCTCCAGCATCACTTCTATTATAATCAGCTAAACCATCAACTGACATTTGAGGTATTTTAACTTCATTCCCTCCAACATATTTAACTTGTCCTGCATTTGAGTCCATCCATCCTGTTAATAAAGTGTGTATTGCTTTTTGATCTAAAGCTTGTTGTAATATTTGTGCATAAGCTAATGTATTTATAGCTGTCATGTTTATCCTCTCCTTTTAAATTTAATTATAATCCCAAAATAGAATTGACTTGGGACAACATTGAATCTGTATCTTCTGTATTAGTTCCCTTAGGTGTATATTGATACGTTTGTGTATTTGAATTATTTTTAGGCGGTTCAGTCATTTTGAACGCTCCTTCATCACTCTTTTTAAGTTCTTCTATGAATTTAGAAGCATCTTCACTAAATTTACCATCTTTTAATTCAAATTTCTTTTCTTTAAATTTGCTAAGTATAGCTTCTTTAGCAAAGTTACTTGTAAAATCAATCTTGTTATCATTGAAATAATTATTTATAGCTTCTGTGTATTCTCTATCACTTTGAGCTTGTTTTAAGCTCTCTAGTTCTTTTGAATACTCCTCTGCCTTTTCAGCTTTCTTTTGCATTTCTTTGAATTCTTTTTCTTTATCAGCATATTTTTGTTTCAATTCTTCTTCTTTTTTAGATATAGCATCTTGTATCGCTTTTTCTGAATCAACAGTTTTAGCTTTAAGTTCTTTTATCTCAGAAGCGTAATCTTCTATTTCAGATTTATATCTTTCGATATCCTTGCCATGTTCGCTCATGATTTTATCTATAACTTCACTATCTATTCCTAACTCTTTTAAAAAAATTCTTTTCATTTTAATACCTCCATAATTTACGTTTTTATACGACTTTTACTTGTCGAATTATTTTAGCAGCATTTACTTCTTTTACGTCTAGCAAATACTAAAAAAGACAATAAAAAAAGAAGCTAAATAGCTTCATATTTCTTTTCAAATACATCTGGTTTGCAAGGATAATATTCTCCTCTTAAACCTTTTATTATATAGTCATATTCACTTGCCACCATTACTCCTTCTGATGTATGTATTTTACATGAAGTATTATTTGGTAATTGTTCATTAAAATAGAAATCAAAAGCATTTCCATTTGTAAACTTTTCTATTTCTTTAAAATTATCTCTTGTAAATTGAAATGCCTCTATTTCACAAGGTCTTGTTTTATATCTTGCCATAAACCCTCCTATAAACTATTTAAAGTTGTATCTATTTCTATATTTTCTATTTCTGCTCTTTCTATTAAATATGATTGATATAATCTCATAGCTTTTAATTGTCCATTTAATAAATCATAACTACAATTAGGTTCAAATGGTAATTCACCTAATTTATATTTAGACACCATGTTATCTAATTTACATATTCTAATTTTTAATTGATAAAATTCCGCTTTAAATCTTTCATTGTAATCAGCACTATTCATCATTTCTATTGTATCTTGTAATTTCATATTTCCTCCTAATCAATATATTTTTTCTTCCATTCATTAAATGTCATATTGCTTGGTATCTCAATTCTTTTTCCATTCTTATCTCTTGCAAATCTTGTGCTATTTTCATCATCTTCATCTTCATAGTACAATAAAGAAGTGCATCTACACGAAGGATGCAGTGGGCTGCAATTTTTACCAGGTATCATATCTTTTACATTGAATATTTTTAAATCTAAATTACCACAAACTTTACAAGTTCTTTCATCTGGAGTAGCAAGAAATTGATATTTTTCAACTTTTAAATCTTCATAAGTAATTTTATTAGCTTGTTCCATAACATAACTATGTTCTGTCTGTACTAATCTGACTGCATTTTTATAGCTTGCATTCATTCTAGTAGCAACTCTTTTAGCTATAGTTCTACTATCTCTTCCTTGTATAACCATTTGAGTCATTTCTTCTTTAATTATATCTTTTAATAGGCTTTTATTTTTCCATATCCTATCACTATAATTAGCACCGCTCCATGGATGACTAAGTATTCTTTCTATTTGCTTATTATCTATTCCACTGAAATTTGCTACAAATCCAGCTTTTTTAGATATATTAAATACATTTCTGTTATAATTGTCTTTCAATGTATCCGTTAGGAGCTCCTTGGTTTCTTTCTCAGTTGTTATAGCTAATTTATTAAGTTGTTTATCAATTTCATACTGCAATGATTCCCAACGTGTAATTCTACTTTTCATAGCTAAAGTATTAAGCTCTAATAATAACTCCGGATTATCTTCAATCATTTTAAGATATCCTTTTATATCAGTTCTCCATATTTTAAACTCATTTCCTGTTAAATATTTAGTTGCTTCTGCATAAGTCAGTTCATTATCTTTTGCATATTTTTCAAATAGATTATTAATTTCTTTTTCTATTTCTTTATTGGCTAGTTTGTAATGATGTTCTAATTCTTTAGCTAAATTATTGCAATCCTTAATGCCTTTATTGAGTTTCTGATTTTCTCTATCTATCCAATACTGTTTACTATTCATTATCTTCTTCACCTACTTCAGCAGGTTTTTCTTGTTGCATACTATACTCTTGTTCAAATATTGACTCTTCTTGTTGTTTTTCTTCATCTAATCTTTCCTCTTCTTTTACTGTATCTTCTACCCAAGGATGATTTTCAAGTATTGTTTTCTTAGATATTATTCCAGTTGACATTTGAGCTATTTGTGCTGCTTCTAAATCATTAGATATCATATTTCTAGTATAAGTCTGAGATATTTTATAATTTTCTGTTATTCCTAAAAATTTTAAAATAGCCTTTATTAAATGATTTATAGATGTTCTAAATTCAGTTTCTAATAACCCGGATTTTAATTCCAACTTTCTATAATAAAATTTAAGAGCAACTCCGCTTACGCTTCCTGTAACTTCTATATCTTGTTGTAATCCTTGTCCAGATTCATATATTTGCTTTTTAAGATATTCTATAAGTACATTTCTAGCTTCAACAGGTATATCTATACTTAATGTAGACAATCCTCCACTGTTTCCATCAATAGATTCTGTTTTTACAGTTTTATATCTTTTTAAATCTGATAGAAATTCATTCAAATCAGTTCCGCCATAATTCTCAAGTATATATATTATTTGTTGTATGTCTTCTATATCATTAGCAAATCCACTAACAACAACATCTTTTAAATCCAATAAACTTTTAATTTTTTCTAAGTCACTTTGTTTTTCTTTGTTATTAGAAAATTCGATAAACGGAACATCTCCTAAGGTATGTGTTATATCTTCACTTTCTTCTATTGGAGTGTTAGTGAAGCTATCTTTCATTTTCCACCTAATCATTTTATCGTTTGTCCAATATTCAATATAAGCATATGTAATTTCATCTAATTGATTTAAAACTTCTTCTTTTACTTTGTAATATCTAATTATGTTTTTTAGCTTTCTTTCTAATCCATTGTCATATATCGGTATAATTTCTTCTGTATTTACTACCTCATATTTAAATTTACTTTCTCTTGTGTCTTCATCTGTTTCAATCCAATAATGCATCCATGCAGTTCCACAATTACTTGCCTCTATTCCAATATTTTTTAATTTTCTTTCAAATTCATTACCTAAACTTTGATTAACTTTTTCATTGATTTCTTCATTATCTTCTATATCAATTATAGGAGGGTATGTAAATAGGTATGATATTTTTTCATCTACTAGTATTTGATGAATATTATGTGGTATTCTATTATCTGCATTTCTTAATGGATCTTTACCTTCTCCTTTTGGTATTATTCCTTTAAGTAAAATATCATTTTTATTATTATAATAGTTTTTGGCAGTTCTTATCGTATCTGCCTTACTTTGATTGTTTAATATTTTAGCTTGTATTCTTTGTAAAAGTAGCCCATCTTCTAACATTTTTATCACCTCCTATTTAAATACTTGTATATTGCTTTTAACTTTCATTTCATTTTCTAATGCATATCTAGTGGCATCACATTTTGTTATCGTAAGGGCTCTTTATCCTTTACTTCTTATAGTTGTTATTCCTATAAGTTCGGACTATCTTTTAATTTACTTTTTAATCTATTAGCACAACTTCTAGAACAAGTTTTAGTTTTGCTATACTTGTTGGTTTTAAATTTACTTCCACATATTTTACATACTTTTTCTACATCATCAATTCCGCTTTTTCTTCTCCATGCACTTTTACATTTATTAGAACAAAATCTATTTGTATTATTATTTATAGCTTTATATTTCTTTTTACAATATTCACATTCAAATTCTTTTTCTACAAATAGCTTATCCTTCATTCGTTCATAATGTTTTTTATGCCATTCCTTGCCTTTTTCGCTTCCATGCCATTCTTTCGCTTTTGGTCTAGCTTTTTCATTTAAATTATTTCTAGCCCATTCTTTTCTTTCTTCATTCCATGAAAGTTCTTTGTGGATTTCTTTATGTTCTTTTATTGATAATAAGCATAAATTCTCAATACTATTATTATCAGTATTTTGGTCTATATGATGTATTTCATATCCTTTTGGGATTGAACCATTTTCTTTTTCCCATATGTATTGATGTAAATATTTTCTTAAAGTTGAATTATAATGATATTTTTTATTTTCTGTTTTAGTAAATTTATAACCATCTAATATGATTGTTTTCATATTAACACCTCCGATATATTATAATAATATTATATCATAACATATCTTGCCGTATCAATACGCAATAAAGTAAATTCCGAGGTCTCGTGGAAATATTATATTCTCTTTTGAGGTTCAATTTCTAGTCTCTGCCCCTGACTAATCTTTTAAAATTAGCCTTCGGTTCGGATTAGCTTTTCAGCCTTCCCGCTTAATTCCTCGGTTTATACTCGACTAAGCTACTCTACCCATCGAGTGATTATCCTTATCTTCTAGTTTAGATATTGTATTGCCATCCCTATCAGTTTGATAATCTATATTTTCAAATTCTCGTGCTGTATTTGGTGTTCTTTTACTATCTATAACAATCGCTTCTAAATCATCTAGCCAATTTTCCCCAAACTCTACTGAACCTGGTCCTTTCTTAGCCCTTGTTGCTTTTATACCATATTCTCTAAGCTCTGCTATGCTACGTGGTTCAGATGCATCGCAAGTTACCGGGAAATCATCATATTTCTTTAATTTAATTTTTGAAGCTAATTCTCTAATAGACATTTTAACTCCATAAATTTCATCTATAAAATATAACATTCTCTTTTTACTATCGTAGTGTATTCTAACAAATGCCATAGGGTCTGTAGCATATCCAAAGTCATTTCCTTGTTTAATATTATCAAAAGATTTTATTTCTTCATCTGTTATTCTTCTAAACTCCAAATTAGAAAAAGGAACTACTCCTGAGCCTATAGGTTCTCCTAAATATTCCCATCTATATTTAAATTCGTTTTTCTTTTTTACTTCCTCAGCTTCATCAATAAATGCTTTTGATATATGAGGATTATCTAAATAAGTACTATGATGGATATATGTATTATCTGCAACGAATTGCGTTTCAAATTTTTTATTGACCCATGATTGCTTTCTCTTAGGTGGATTATAAGAATATATAACTTTATAACTTAATTCTTTTGGTAATTCTGCTCTTAATACCGAATTAATTATTATCGACACTTCATCTTCGGTTTTGAATTCTGCCAGCTCTTCTATCCATACAAAGCTTATAGGATACTTACTCATTTTAATTGATTTAATTTTTGTTGGATCATCTGCCCCTCTAAATATAAAACTGTTTCCTCTAGGAATGTATATTAATTTAAGCGGAGACTTTTGTATTCTCCATACATGATTAACTCCTAATATATCTATAGCCTCTTTTAACTGTTCAAATACTGACTCAGCTAATGTATTACCAACTTTTCTGATACATAGACAAGTTACTGGATATTTCATTAATGCTAGTACTAACCATAGCGATACATGAGTTGATTTAGCGGATGCTCTACCACCTTTTAATACATGAAATAGATATTTATTAGAGTTAATTGTTTTCCAAAATTCATAAAAGTTTTTATTTATAATTTCTGATATTCTTTTATTCATCTTCTAAGCTTCCTATATCATCAATTATTGTTACTCCTACATTTCCATTTAAATCAACTTTTTCAGTAAATAACGAATATCTTTTTCCGAGAAGCTCAGCGCACTTATTTGCATCTTTTATAGATATTTTCTTTTTTATAATTTGAGGTTCAGATGTGTAATCTCCAGTATTAACCATAACAACTACTTCTTCCTCTAATTCTTGTCGTATTCCTTTCGTTAAGTATCTTAACACTTCTTTAGCATCTGCTATTCTATCTTCTTCTATTTGTTTCATTTTATCATCAATATATTTTTTAATGTTAGGTTTTGCAAGGTTTTTACTTCCTTCCGTTCTAGCTGTTGCATCATTGTTACATCCATAAGCTCTTTTATAACTTTCAGTAGCATTAAGTGACTCAATATAGTAATCACAAAATGCTTTTTGTTTTTCAGTTAGCTTCACCTAATGCCACCTCCCTATTAATATTTTTCAATAATCACCATTAATAAATCCTTCAAACTCTTCATCATTAGCTATAACTCCAAAGTAATAGCACTCGTGTCCAAAATAAATATGAAATAAAGGCACAAAACAATATATAATGCATTTCACAGTAGACATATTTGCTACACATCGCAATCCTTGGTCTGCTAAATATTCATTAATTCTTAGAAAATATAATATAAATGATATTAACGATACTGCTACAAATGCTAAATATATTTTAAATATCATTTTATTTGCTCCTTTTACTATTTATATTTTTATTTCTATATTTTAGCTTTCTTTTGTCCGACTTAGCTTCTATTAATTCCTGAACTAATCTTATATATTTTTCATCATTACTTACCCTCGCATGGCTGGTCAATAGATACAAGTTTCTAGTTTTAGGCATCTTTTTTCTTATACAGTTATCTATTACTGTTTTAGCGACATTAAAACCATATATATGGGAATGTCCTTTTATAAATGGCTTCTCAGTGTTATATACAACATATCCTTTCTTTACTGCTAGTATTATGTATTCTTTTCTTTCATACACTTTCTTTGCTCCATCCGTTTTATCAAAGTTTGGTATTTCCTTCATAATGTCATCATATTTGTACAATTCCTTTGGAATTTCTATTGTAGGTTTTATAACTTCATCTATTTCCTTCCATCTTTTCACCATATAATCACACCTTTTCATACAAATAAAAAGAACACTAAATTATTAGTGCTCTTTGTGGGAGTAATGAATAAAAACAATTTAGAAGGTTTCCAGAGTTGCACTGGATAATACTCATACCTTCATATTGCACCCAAATCAATGGGCGCATTAAAATGGAATATAAATAATTAAAGATATAGATATATAGATATATTATATAGATTTTTTAAAACACAATATATATGAATATTTTGATTTTATCACGGTTTACTCCGGAGGTTTTAAAGTGGTCCTCTCACTCCTACTACTATGTTTTAATATATATATTAGTTGCCTCATGAGTTGAACACGAGTATATACTTGTTTCATATATAGTCGACAATTTAATACTCCACTTGTATATAAATCCCATAGCAACATATTGAGGGAAGAGCACCTCTACTCTTGTCCCTCCAGAAACTTAATTTGAGTGGAATTAAGTTCTCATTTCTCCAGCATAGTGTGGTATGCTTTACTAATCTTCCATGCTTATATATTACCAGCTTTCATAGTACACCGGAGTACCCTTATCTTATTTTTTCTAATATTTTTCTATGCTTTTTATGTATTCCATTCCAACTGTAATTCATCAAAACACATAGTCTTTCCCACGTATATCCGTCAATATATCTTAACCTCATTATATTTCTATCTACTGCATCTTCCAATGTATCTATTGTATTTTCTATTGCCCTTTGTTGCTTAAGTAATCTTATTTGTTTTTCATTGTATATATTAAGTAATTCTTCTATTTCTCCTAGCAACACTCCTAATCTATCATTTTCAAAACTTCCACCTTTTGGCATATCATCTATTATCATACTTTTAATGCTTGTTTTCTTTTCTTCTAGGTACTCTATTTTATCCTTTATAATATCTAATTCTCTTTTGGTTTCTATATATTCTTGTAATTCTCTTTTCTCCATACTCCCAGCTCCTTATAAAATCAAATTTTTATTCAATAACCAGTGCTAATATTAAAGTTAAAAAATGTATAGCTTGGTCTAATATTAAAGCATTTTTATCACCCATTATTTTAGGTGTTATTCCTCTTCCTTTGATATTTGTTCCTTAAGTTCTCTATTTTCATTTCTAAGCCTTAATATTTCCTGTTTTAATTCATCCAATGAATTGCATTTACTTAAATCCATATGTTCCTCCTGTTATTTATTTAGCCAATCATTATCAAAGTATATAAATGTAAATATAATTATCCCTGATACTATTATCCATAGTATCCAAAATATATAAATTGAAACATCACTTGTTGCTTCTGCTAATGCCTCATGAACATTCTTATCCTTATATATTTTTACATTATCATTGATAATTGTATTTTCCTTGAGTGTTGCAAATATAGTTGCTTTAAATTTAGGCTCTAAGCCATAATATCTGTATCTTATGTGATATCCTCCACTTATTGTTGTAATATAATCAGGACTAGGCAGATTGAATTTAGATGTTTTAAATATAGATCCTAGAAAGGTTAGTTCTTTAGATTTAAAAGTTTCACTACCTACTCTATCCCAAGTCCAGTAAGTTTTAGTCCTTCTCTTAGTTTTACCATTAACTTTAGTTGTTACAGTTCTTGTATGTTTAGTATATTTTTCTTTAATCTTTTTAATGATTAAATATTCACCTTCAATATCTTCATTACTAACTGTATCTACTGCTTTTATCTCCCCTTCTGCAAAAACATTACCTACGTTAGTTTTCATTGCATAAGCAAATAAATCCTTATCTTTAGATATCTTAAACGCTTTATTATACTTAGCATTTTGATCTTGGTTATACTCATTGAGCTTCCCGCCTATTATGATTCCTATTATCATCATAATAGCCAGTATTGATATACTAGCTATTACTTCTCTTTTAGTTATTTCTATATCATTCATTAAATAAACCCTGTGGAGCTGTTGAAGGGGCATTATATTCTAAATATGTATAAGATACCACATCATATCCTAGCAGATCTAATATAAACCTATTAGGGAACTTTCTAACATACCTGTTGTATGCTTTTATTTGCGTATTGTAATTGGTTCTATAATCAACCATCATATTTTCTGTAACTGTTAATTCTGTCATAAGCTGCTTATAGTTTTCATTTGATTTTAATTCTGGATACGCTTCAGTTACTGCACTTAGAACAGTATTTACTTCAGATATGTCTCCATCTTTATTCCCTCTAGCCTTAACTATATCTTTTAAAGTTTTTGCTTCATACTTGTCATATTGCTTTACTATATCTACTAAATTATAAACTAAGTCTATTCTTCTTTTTTCTTGAATCTCTATATCTGAAGATGCAGTTAGTATCTGTTCCTCTAATCCTATGGCCTTATTTTGAACTCCTTGTGTAGCGAATACACAAAGAATTCCTGTCAATAACACTCCGCTTATTGATATTATTAATGTTTTATTTATTTTCATAATATCCCTCCTCGATTCTTCTCAATGTTCTTTGAAGTTTATATTCTAGTTGTTCTCTTGCTAATTCCGCTGCTTCTTCTTCCGCTAAATATAATATTTGTTCAATTAGTATAGCTACATCAACTATTTCTGATATTGTAGCAGTAGATATATTTCTACCTACTGCTA
>OGMM01000081.1_pt1 | contig 61220 bp, 50 predicted proteins | sample 1573221 | NCBI WGS metagenome assembly OGMM01 (sample SAMEA2581988, study PRJEB24529) | metagenome | biome: Human gut stool | place: China | collected 2011 | reverse complement strand
GGTTTGATGAGGGGCGGATGAAATTTTCATCCGCCTACTCTACACGAATGACTTGTGAGAGGACGCTTATATTTGCCCAATTTACGCTGTGAATTGCACCACAGAATCTGCAATTTATGTTATGGAACTCACGGTTATTTCCACCTCTATGCGATAAAACATTTCATCTGACAACTTATGAACATGGACGGTTTTAATCACAATTACACATCTTCAATTCCAATTCTTCTGTTTCTAAGCTCTCCATCAATTTGAAAGCCCAGCTTTTTCAATAAATTTCCAGAAGCCATATTACTTATATTATATTTTGCTTCAAGCATATAAGTGAAACTCTGGTTAAAGCTGTTTTAGTTTTGCGAGTTCTTTCTGAAGACGAAGTAATTCTGCATCCTTTTCAGCTAGCAGTTTTTGATTTTCAGCGATTGTATTATCCTGTTCAATAATCGTATCTTCCAGCTGTTTAATTTTAGCATTTTTATTTCGCTCCCAAAACTCCGCATCTGCACGTGCTCTCGCCTGCTGCCGGATGATTTCATCAGCATTGACAGTGTAAAGATCATTGGAAGCCTGCAATAAATCTGGGTTGTTCTTTGCAATCATTCTGAGTTCCTCCCATGTCTTAGCCTTAAAAAGTTTCGCCCAGCGGTCAATTTCATAGTTTTGATTTTCGGCTGTGGCAAGGTCTATCCGAGTTAAGTCTAACACATGGATGGAAAATTTACTACTGTAAAGATGCCCTGTTTTTTTTATTTCGAAGTTCATAAGTAGCGAAAAATTCGGGCTGATCTTCAAATAATGTAAAGTTTAAGAATCCAATACTGTGAACCGGAAGCACTTCTTTGTATTCTTCCCCGGAATTGAGCTGGTCAAAGCTTCTTGCTGCGTAGCTGATGGAACGTTCTGACCAGTTGTATTCGTTAGACATCTGCATTTCAAGGTCGATAAGCTGTTCATTATTCAGATTGACGCGGATATCCAGAATAAAATCTTTGTCTGAAATCGCAGCACCAAGCTCGATTGGGTTTGTGATGGCTACATCGTGAATACTTTCTTTTTTTAGGTGTAGCAAAGCTGCAATCAATGCTTTCAGCACCTGCTTGTCCTTCTGTAAAATAGCACGAAACATATAGTCATTTGTAAATGGATAGTCAATACTGCCGGTTGCAGTTTCAAAAGATAGATTTGTGTGTAAGGTCATGTGTCCTACTTCGTAGATATGTGGTTATGATGGTTGAAAAATGAGGCGATATGCCAGATTTTTTCGAATGTATAAACACAGATAAGATAAAAGATGCAGTCATTGAATGACTGCAATACATCTGCGATGGATTAAGAATAGCATTTATAAAGTAAAATGTATATGAGATCTGCTGATATTTTATAAAACTTTTAGAAAGAGAGTATAACCGGAGTTTAACTACCAATAGTATTTTTCTGTCTCATCTGTCAAACTTCTATATGTTCAGTGATTAGTCTGTATAATTCTGGTCTTCTATTTTTTAGTCCACCTATTTCACAACTTCTATACTTTCGTAGCATATCTACATCTAGTTCAGCCAAAAACACACCTTCTTCATCTCCAGCTTCACTCACAAGCATATCACGAGGCGCACCTGTCTCTGTGTTATATATAACGCCATCAAACAATGTTGAGTGTCCATTACAACCACGATACAGAGCAGGATAGTTACAAGTAGCAATCACTAACATATTCTCATAAGCCCGGCCGCGCAATTGAGATAATCTATTTATTTCCATAGGACAGGCATTTGGAACAAGAATGAGTTCTGCGCCTTTGATCATCAGGATTCTGGCAGACTCAGGAAACTCTCTGTCATAACAAATCATTGAACCGACTTTGATCAGACCTTCTTTGGTATCAAGTTCCTCAACATAAAAGTTTTCTCCGGCATCAAGTACCCCTTCATCATCGTCCTCTCCGAAGTCACAGATATGTACCTTTATGTAACAATATACCAGCTTTCCATGTCTATCAAATAGGCAAACTGTATTTCTAGGCTTAGGCTCATGCTTTTCCAACAGTGTTATCGCTATTGCCATATTCAGTTTTAAAGAAATCTCCGAAAATTGCTTTACATACTTACTGTTTAATGAAATGGAGTTTTGCTCCAACCATTCTTTATTGTGAGGAAAAGTATATCCGCTACTCCACATTTCTGGAAATAACGCTATATCTGCGCCATTTGCTTTTGCTTCACGACACGCTTTTATTCCATTAAAAATGTTCATAAATGCTTGAAATTTCAAGGTTTATCGGTTGCACAATGATTGAATATGAAAAGAATATGACAAGAAAACAACAAATTGATTTGGCAAAAATAGACAAAAAACAAACATATTTATTATAAATCATGCACATTGACACAAAAACAACTGCGTACTATACTTAAACCATCGAACAACCGATTGCGCAAAAAGCGGAACGCAATAAAACACAAAAGCGAAACGCAACAAAACACAAAACAGATGGCAACACAAAATGCGAAACAAAAGAAGTATTGCGCAAATGCACAAAAGTCGGTAAAATGGTTCGGAAACGCAAAAATGCGGGAAGAAAAAAGGGAGGAAATTTTCAATGAAGAAAAAAGTATTAAGCGTATTACTTGCAACAAGCATGGTTGTTTCCTTAGCAGCATGCGGAAGCAAAGAAGAGACAACAGACAATGCAACAGGCGGCAGCACAGCAGCTGCTACAGAGACAGCAGATGCAGCTGATACAACATCAGCAGATGATGCAATCGCAAACCTGATCGCTGCAACAGAAGGAACTGTAGACATTCAGCTCTGGTGCTCAGAACTTGAGTCTTACCAGACAGTTATGAAAGAACTGACAGATAAATTCCAGGAGCAGTACTCAGATGTAGATTTCAATATTACGATCGGTGCAGTATCTGAGCAGGAGGCGAAGGATAAGGTCTTAGAAGATATCGATGCAGCAGCAGATGTATTCGTGTTCGCAGATGATCAGGTAAATGATCTTGTAAATGCAGGAGCACTTCAGGAAGTGGCAGCTACAAAAGACGGAAAACTTTATGCTTATCCATTAACAGCTTCCAACGGATACTTCTTATACTATGATTCAAACATTTTCTCAGAGGAAGATGTAGCTTCCTGGGAAGCTCTTGAAGCAAAAGCTGAAGAAGCCGGAACAAAAGTCGGTATGAACATCGCAGACGGCTGGTATGTATATGGATTCTTCGCAGGAGCAGGATGTACCCTTTCCATGAATGAAGACAACTCCAATGAGTGTGACTGGAACAATGAGACAGGTCTTGCAGTAGCAGAGAGCATTGAGAACATTGCTTCTTCCCCAGCATTTGTAAACGTAGCAGATCAGGATGCGATCACAATGCTGACAGATGGAACACTTGGAGCATACGTTTCCGGTACATGGAATGCAACTTCTTTCCAGGATCAGTATGGTGATGGATATGCTGCCTGCAAACTTCCTACCTTTGATGTAAATGGAACAGCTACACAGATGGGATCTTATGCAGGATACAAATTCGTAGGTGTTAACTCTCATGCAAAAAATGTTGGCTGGTCAATGCTTCTTGCTGAGTACTTAACAAACGAAGAGAGCCAGTTAGAGATCGGCCTTGCAACAGCTGAAGGTCCTGCTAACCTGGCAGCAGCTTCCCAGATCGATTCCCCGGCACTTGCAGCACTTGCAGCACAGTCAGCATACGCTGATCAGCAGCTTGTAGGAAGCAACTACTGGGATCCGGCAAAAGCACTTGGACAGAACCTTGTTGACGGAGCTGCTGATCTTCAGAAAGTACTTGACGATGCAGTAGCCGGTATTACACAGCCGGTAGCTGAATAATCCACATTCGGTCATACGTATAGCATAGAATGTCCGCTGGGCGTACTTTCTATCTATCATGAATCTGAATTCCACATGCTCTGCATTGGGCAGGGTATGTGGAATTTTTAAAAAGAGAAACATTTTTGTCCTGTGACAAAAGTACTCATTCACGCAAGGGAGTGAATCTATGAAAACATTTTTAAATGCAGTCAAAAAGTACTTTGCCGACTTTGGAAGAGCTGTGGCAAAGGGGGATATCTGGTGTAAACTCTCGCTGATCATTCTGGGAGCCGGATATTTTGGACGGAAACAGATTATAAAGGGTATTTTAATGACAGCTCTCGAAGTGATTTTTTTCCTGTTTACCGGTCTTTTTTCTATCAATTATATTAAGGATCTGAATACGCTTGGTACGGTACAGTATGAGGCAGTGTTTGATCCGCTGACTATGAAAAATACTGTTAATGATTACGACAACTCATTGCTCATCCTTCTTTACGGAATCGTGGGAATCCTCGTGATCTTAGCATTCATACTTTTATATATAAGCAACATGAAGGCTGTTTACCGCCTTCAGCTTATGAAGGAAGAGGGAGAGCACATCAATACATTTGGTGAGGATGTCAAATCTCTTTTCAACGGTAAGTTTTATATCACATTGCTTACCCTGCCAAGTATCGGCGTTATCATGATGAATATCATACCGATCATTTTCATGTCCTGTGTGGCATTTACCAATTATGATATGGATCATATGCCGCCAAACTATCTGTTTACATGGGTGGGACTCAGGAATTTTAAAAATATGTTTACAGGCGGAACGACCATCACATTCTCCTATGCATTCGTGAGGATTCTTGCATGGACGATGATCTGGGCAGTAACAGCAACTTTTACAACCTTTATCGGTGGTATTCTTCTTGCAAAACTGATCAATCATGAGAATACATATTTCAAAAAAATGTGGCGTTCACTTTTTGTAGTGACCATCGCGATCCCACAGTTCGTAACCTTGCTGTTAGTCAGCAAAATGTTTGCAGATCACGGTATTGTGAACACCTGGTGTTCCAACATTGGTCTGACCGGATTTTTGAAGGATATTGGTCTTGTTTCAGGAAATTTTATTCCGTTCCTCTCAAAACCGGGCTGGTCTCACGTGATGATCATCCTTATCAACATCTGGGTCGGTGTTCCATATCAGATGCTTTCTGCAACCGGTATCCTGATGAATATTCCGACGGATCAGCTGGAGAGTGCACGAATCGATGGAGCCAATAAATGGCAGATTTTCTGGAAGATCACCATGCCGTATGTATTGTTTATCTGCGGACCGTCTCTGATACAGAGTGTGATCGCCAACATCAACAACTTCAACGTTATTTATCTGCTGACAAGTTCTACAGCTACGGCAAATATGGCGTTTGCAAACTCCAATGCCAAGGAGACAGACCTTCTTATCACATGGCTGTTTACTTTGACAAATGATAACTCAAACTACAAGATGGCATCGGTGATCGGTATTATTTCGTTTGTAATCTGCGCACTTCTGACACTGCTTAGCTACACCAGAATGATCAGTGGTGACAAAGAGGAGGTGTACCAATAATGAAAAAGAAAACATGGAATATCATAATCAGACATGTGGTACTTGCACTGCTCGCATTCATCTGGCTCATCCCGATCGTCTGGCTGGTTGTGACATCGTTGTCCGCAACAAAGGGCGTAAGTTATCAGCATTTCTTTCCGACAAACTGGACGCTGGCAAATTTCCACCAGCTGTTCTTTGAGACGGATACTGCTGCAAACTTCCCGGCATGGTTTAAAAATACCTTTATCGTGGCACTGTTTACCTGCATTATCTCTTCCTGCTTTGTATTGATGGTTTCTTATGCATTCAGTTGTATGAGATTTAAAGGAAGAAAACAGTTGATGAGCTTTTCCATCATCCTTGGAATGTTCCCTGGTGTACTTTCCATGATCGCAGTTTACTTTGTGTTGAAAATGATCGGACTCACCGATTCCCTGGCTGGTTTGATCATCGTTTACTCCGCTGGTTCCGGACTCGGATTCCTTGTATTAAAAGGATTCTTTGATACAATTCCGGTTTCCTTAAGGGAGGCAGCGCGTCTCGAGGGTGCATCCGAGGCAACTATTTTTACGAAAATTATTATCCCATTGTCAAAACCAATGATCGTGTACACCATCATTAACGCTTTCTTAAGTCCATGGATGGATTTCGTAATGGCACGTATCATGATCAAGTCCAAGGAATCTGCAGACTGGACGGTAGCGATCGGACTTTACAACCTCTTACAGAAGACATTGATCGGGGATTACTTCGCAATCTTCTGTGCGGGCGGTGTGATGATCGCAATTCCTATTTCGATTCTTTTCGTAGTAATGCAGAAGTTCTACGTTGAAGGTGTGACAGGCGGAGCAGTTAAGGGTTGATATAAAAAGACAATTGCGAAACTCATAAAAACTAAATTGGATTGTGAACAATTGAAAGAAGATTATGAGGAGTTTCGTAATCGTCTAATCATATAAAATTTTGAGGAGACATGAAAAAATGGATAAATTTGTATTGAATCTTATTCATCGTCCGGAGATGGTTCCAGAGTATTCTGCAACCGTGACAGGACAGGGCAAAGAGGAGGATATCGGAGATAAAGCACTGCTGACAGAATCTCTGGATATTTTCAAGACACAGCAGAGACTGGCACATGAGAATGGATTAAAAGTAACCATTCAGATGACATATGCATCTCTTTTCAATGATGAAGCTGTAGAGATCGCAAAACATGACCATGAAGTATATGGTGATGAGATTGCATTATCACTGCTTGGCTTACCATGTGAGGAGTTCCGTGAAAAATACAAGACAAAAGATTTCTGTATCTGGATGTTCTCTATGGAAGACAAAAAAGCGATCGTAAACGACGTATTTGAAAAATTCCATGACAGATTCGGTTTCTATCCGGAATCAACAGGTTCCTACTATATGGATGCTGATCTGACAAACTATATCAAAGCAACTTATCCAACGGTAAAATGTGCCGTTGCAACCTGCTGGGAGGAAGGACCAAAAGCATATCATACCTGCAACAACTCCTGGTATACCTTATTTGATGGAGGTCCATGGGCACCATGGATCCCATCCAGACAGAACACACATGCACCGGCAGCAAACAAGGAGGAGGACAGTGGTATTGTAGCGATCCCACATCTCTCCCGTGACCTGATTGCATGTTACGATGGAAATGGTTCCAACTTCGGAACACATCCACAGAACGTACTCCGTGGAATGATCTACGATACCAAGACATGGGAGTATCCATATCTTTACAACTTGATCGACCAGTACCGTTCTCTGGAAAAATACAACAACGGATATTCCTACAACATGATGTTCGTTGGACCGGGCTGGATGAACAAGATGGGACGCTGGGAGCAGCCATATGAACTTCTTTACAAATCTTACAGCGACGGATGTGCTTACTATGGCAAGCTGAAAAAAGAAGGACAGCTTATCGATATGACGATGTCTGAGTTTGCAGACTACTATCGTGAGAAAAAAGGTGTCAACGATAACAATTATAATGAACCGGAATGTGCACTCTGGAGAGATATTTTATATGGTTCTGACAAACAGTTATTCTGGTATTGCGATCCATATATGAGAGCATGTGTGAACATGGATCAGGGCGGTGCGATCGTAGATCTTCGTCCTTACGCAGCAAAATTGGAGTGGCCGGTTGGTATCGGTACAAAACATGTGCAGGATGCCTCTTATCCATTCTTAATCCAGGAGAAATACCGTGCAGGATACTTCACACATTATGCTGGAGAAGGAACCGTAAGAAGTGCAAAACTTTCTTACAAAGGAGAGGAAGTGGATCTCTGCCTCTGCCCGACACACGCACACTTCTCACAGGAAGGAAAGACAAGAATCCTTACCTTAGATCCTGTGACAATCGAGTTTAGGGATTTAACCGTAAAACTTCAGACAAAAGAGTACTTCGAAGAAGGATCCTCAAACATTAAGATTGAGAGAAATATCTTAGAGATGAGTGATCCAACTGCAGAAGTGACATTAAATGAGTACATGGTTGCATGCTATGGTACAACAGAGTATTCCGAGGATATGTCAAACATCACCTTAAAGATTGACGGACCGGAAGAAAAAGAAATCCACTATGCATACAAATGCCGCGAGGAAGGTGTTGTCGGAGCAAAAGAGGTTTCCGCAGTCATTCCTGAAATCGAGACACGTGTATCCATGACAGCTTCTGATGAAACAGCAGAAGGATATGTAAAAGAAGGATATGCATTCTCACCAATGTTTACATTGGGATACAGAAAAACAATCTCAGATAAGGAGGTATTTGCAACATGGCTCAACTTGGCAAAGGCAAATTAAATTACAGATGCCCATCCTGCTTTTTAAGAGATCTGGACATTGATATGTTTTATAATAAAGAAACAGGAATTTACAGCTGCATCCGCTGTCAGTACAGAGGAACAGAGGAGGACGTTTTGGAGAAAAACGAGATGATCCGTTTCCGTTATAAAGCAATGCACGATAGAATTACAAAATTTGATTTTGATTAAACCAAAGGAGGCTGTCTTGAATTTTTGAGGCAGCCTTTTTCAAAAAGAGGTAACAGCCATGGGGAAAAAGAAAAAAGACACAATGGAGCTTCGGTTTTACGAAGTGCCACAAAATGAATATGTTCTTGCACTTTTAGGAGACAGTTGGATCCGTGACTATGGTCATGATGAGAGCAATCTTCATTTTCATAATCTCATGGAGATTGGTTATTGCAAACATGGCACAGGGGAATTGATCTTAAACGAGGAGTCAAAACCTTATGAACCGGCAATGGTAAGCATTATCCCACAGAATTACCCACATGTGACCATCAGTGATACGGACAGTGGTCCAAGCTTCTGGGAGTATCTGTTTTTTGATCCGATGGTCATGATCCAGGAATTGTATCCGGATAATCCGGTCATACAGAAAAAGATTCTGCAGATGGTCAACCAGAAAGCACTATTTTTTCATGAGTGGGAAAATCCAGGTGTTTCCGTGCTGGTCAAAATGATCATGGATGAGATGCGGCAGAAGAAAAAACGATTTCATGAATGTGTCCGGGGACTTATGATCACATTGTTTGCAGAACTTTTACGGATGTGCGAAAATGATGTTGCGGAGGATGAGATCCGGAAAAAGACAGGTGTGTCACAGATCACACCGGCTTTGGAATATGTCCGCAATGAATATGCCAATAACATCCGTGTGGAGGAGCTGGCGAAGGCGAGCCACATGAGTGAGACACATTTCCGCAGGGTGTTTGAGTCCTACATGAATATGTCTCCGATGGATTACATCAATCTGATGCGGGTACAGAAAGCCTGTGACATTATGAAAAAGACGAATGACTCCATGGATGTTGTTGCACAGAAGGTTGGATTTACTACGACTTCCACGTTCAACCGGAATTTCAAAAAATATTTAAATACATCGCCGTATCAGTGGAAGATCAGCCCGGAAAATTACGAGAGAAAGCTGTTGAATTATAATATTTCTGCACTGAAAGGCTGGTAAGGCATAAGGAGACATTTCTATGGGATTTGATGTAAAAAAGATTCATGATCCGAAGTTTTTCAAAGAAAACTGCATGGCGGCACATTCTGACCATGTTACATATAAAAATGAAGCGGAGGCAGTGGAACAAAACAGCAGTTTCAGACTGTCCTTAGATGGGATCTGGAAGTTTCATTATGCAAAAAATGATGCGCAGACGATTCCGGGTTTTGAGGCGGAGGACTACAATTGCAGACCGTGGGACGACATCCGTGTGCCGGCGCATATCCAGATGGAGGGGTATGATATTCCACAGTATGCCAATATCCAGTATCCGTGGGATGGAAGAGAGGATGTGTGGCGTGACGCAGTGCCGACAGACTTTAACCCGGTGGCAAGTTATGTGAAATATTTCACATTGCCGGAAGGATTTGTAAAAAATGGGCTATACATCTCGTTTCAGGGTGTGGAGAGCGGTTTTGCGCTCTGGCTGAACGGAAGTTATGTCGGTTACAGTGAGGACAGCTTTACGCCGTCGGAGTTTGATCTGACACCTTATGTGAAAGAGGGCGAAAACAAACTGGCGTTGAAGGTATTCAAGTGGACTTCCTCAAGCTGGTGCGAAGATCAGGATTTCTACCGGTTCTCCGGTATTTTCCGTTCCGTTTATTTATATACCATGCCGAAGGTGCATGTGTATGACCTGAAAGTGCAGCCAGTTGTTGCGGAATCGTTGGAGAGTGCCGATCTGGTGCTGGATATGGAGATCTGTGGAAAAGTAGAAACTGTTGAAAAATCCGCAGATGATGCGAAAAAACAGAAAGTGTCTGCGAAGATCAAACTCACAGGAAGCAGGAATGCTTCGAAAGAGGAAGCAGACGGAAGTGTTTCAGAAACCACTGAGTGGTGTGGACAAAATACAATTTTTTCCGAGACGATCAGCTTTTGGCCAGATAATATTTCCGAGACGATCCATTTCACAGATACAGGTGCAGCGACAGTTCATTTTGAACAGGAAGTGAACCATCCAAATCTTTGGAGTGCGGAACATCCGGAACTCTATACGCTTACGGTTGAGCTTCTGGATGAGAGTGGAAACTGTGTTGAATATATTTCACAGAACATCGGATTCCGCCGTTTTGAGATGAAAGATGGCATCATGACTTTAAACGGAAAACGTATTGTCTTTAAGGGCGTGAACCGTCATGAATTCAGCTCAAAAACAGGACGTGCCGTTTCTAAAGAAGAAGTTTTGCAGGATATTATCACGATGAAGCAGAACAATATCAATGCGATCCGCACCTGTCATTACCCGGATGCCTCCGGCATCTATGAGCTGTGCGACCGGTATGGACTTTACATGATCGCGGAGAACAATCTGGAATCCCACGGTTCGTGGGATGCGGCAAGTCACGGACTTGTGCCGAAGGATACCATCGTTCCGGGCGATAATATGGACTGGGAGCCGATGATGTTAGACCGCGTGAACTCCTGCTATCAGAGGGATAAAAACCATCCGGCGATCCTGATCTGGTCAGTGGGAAATGAATCCTACGGCGGAAAAGTCATTTTTGACATGTCCGAAAAATTCCGTGCAGTAGATCCGCACCGTCTTGTACATTATGAGGGAATTTTCAATGACCGCAGATATGAAGGCACGAGCGACATGGAAAGCCAGATGTACACCAGCGTGGAAAATATTAAGAAGTTTCTGGCAGAGCATAAGGAAAAACCATTTATCTGCTGTGAGTACACCCATGCGATGGGAAATTCCTGCGGGGCGATGCATAAATACACAGACCTTACTGATACCGAACCAAGATATCAGGGCGGTTTTATCTGGGATTATATCGACCAGTCGATTTTGAAAAAAGACCGCTACGGACAGGAATTCCAGGCATACGGCGGGGACTGCGGCGAGCGTCCGACTGACTATAATTTCAGCGGAAATGGAATCTGTTATGGCGGTGAGCGTGATGCTTCTCCAAAAATGCAGGAAGTCAAATTCAATTATCAGAATATCAGCGTGGCTTTTGAGGAGCACTCTTTTACGGTTGTAAATAAAAATCTGTTTGCAGATACGAGCGAATATCAATGTATTGTAATTTTACAGAAAAATGGAACAGTAGTGAAAAAACAGAAAATGGATACAAATGTTGCACCACTTTCGTCCGGCTCTTATGAGATCCCGTTTGTGATCCCGGAGGATGCAGAGTACGCAGTGACGGTTTCATTTGTACTGAGAGAAGACACGTTCTGGGCGAAAGCCGGACATGAAGTGGCGTTTGGTCAGAAGGTTTACAAAAAAGAAGTGAAGTTTGCCGTACCGGAAAAACCATTGCAGGTAGTCCGCGGAAAAGTGAATATTGGCGTGAAAGGCGATGACTTTGACTGTCTGTTTTCCCTGCTGAACGGCGGATTGGTTTCCTATCGCTATGCGGGAAAAGAGATGATCGAAAAAATCCCGATGCCAAACTTCTGGAGAGCGCCGGTGGACAATGACAACGGCAGCATGGCGCCGGGACGCTACGCACAGTGGAAGATCGCCAGCATGTACATCAGTCACAGAAATGGCGGCATGTTCGACAATGTGCCGACAACCGTGGAAGAGACAGAACACAGCGTGACCATCACATACACCTATTACATGCCGACCACTCCGGCAGCAAAATGTCAGGTTGCATATACCGTATTTGGTGATGGAACCGTCGAGACAAAGCTTACTTATGATCCAGTGGAAGGACTGCCGGATATGCCGGAATTTGGCATGATGTTCAAATTAAATGCCGATTATGACAACGTTGAGTGGTATGGTTATGGACCAGAGGAAACTTATGCAGACCGCAGACATGGGGCAAAACTTGGCATTTACAAAAATAAGGCAGCAGACAATATGGCAAAATACTTAGTTCCGCAGGAGTGCGGCAATAAAGTCGGTGTGCGATATGCAAAAGTGACCGACTATAAAGGAAGAGGACTGTTATTCTCCGGGGACGAGCTGAGTTTCTCTGCACTTCCATATACGCCGCATGAACTGGAAAATGCAGCACATCCGTATGAACTGCCACAGGTACATTATACTGTCGTGCGTGTCGCACTGGCGCAGATGGGTGTCGGCGGTGACGACAGCTGGGGTGCATGGGTACACCCGGAATACCATATCGATGTGACAAAACCACTGGAATTTACGTTCCGTTTTAAAGGAATTTAGGTATAATTCGAAACTCAAATTAAGGTTGAGAGGATTGCGAAGAATTAACAAAATTTTCGAAGACACGTTTTCACTATGTGTCGCTCGCAGCGGTACTAAGAAGCCAGTCACAACATACTGTTGTTCCTGCCTTCTAAGTACCGGCGGCTCCCCAATGTCTTCTCAAGCTTTTGTCAATTTTTCACAATTCAATTCACGTTTTCTATGAGTTTCGAAATACCTATGAAATATAAAAGAAAAACAGGAGGAACAGGAAAATGAAATTTGTAAAAGGAATGGATTTATCCACTTTATTGGAATTAGAGAAATGTGGCGCAAGATACTACGTTGACGGAACAGAAATGGATATTCTGGACATTATGAAAAAGTATGATGTCGATATGATCCGCATCCGTCTCTGGAACAATCCGTGGTCTGAGAGCGGAGAATCCTATGGCGCAGGAGAAAATGATCTTAAAACAACACTTGCGATCGCAAAGAAAGTAACAGACGCAGGACTGGGCGTTTTACTGAATTTCCATTACAGTGACTTCTGGGCTGATCCGGGCAAACAGATCAAACCAAAAGCATGGAAAGACTACAGCGTGGAACAGTTAGAGCAGGCAGTGTATGATTTTACCGTGGATACCATGAAAGTTTTTAAAGAGAATGGAATTAATACCACGATGGTGCAGGTTGGAAACGAGCTTTCTAACGGTCTGTTATGGCCGGAGGGAAAAGTGCCAAATTACGATAACATTGCAAAATTTGTCAATGCAGGGATCCGAGGTGTCCGTGCAGTGGACAAAGATGTACCGGTCATGCTTCATCTTGACAATGGCGGTAACAATGCGCTTTACCGTGAATGGTTTGACGAGTTTACAAAGCGCGGTGAGGATTTCCAGATCATCGGTTTATCCTACTATCCGTTCTGGCATGGCACATTAGATATGCTCACAGACAATATGAACGATATCGCAGAGCGTTATGGAAAAGACCTGATCGTAGCGGAGGTTTCCATGGGGTATACGATGGAAGATTATAAGGATTACGAAAAACTCTCTGACGAAGAACGCAAAGGCTATGCAACGAAACAGGAACTGGTAGAAAAAATCGAATACCCGATGACGGTTCAGGGACAGTATGATTTTATGGAAGATTTCTTAAACCGTATCAGTCACATCAAAGGAAACAGGGGAAAAGGATTTTTCTACTGGGAGCCTGCATGGATCCCGGTTCCGGGTTCCGGCTGGGCAACCGAGGCATCCTTAAAATATATGAACGATAAAGGACCTTGCGGAAATGAATGGGCGAATCAGGCACTCTTTGATTATCAGGGAAATGTACTGCCAACATGGAATCTGATCCGCGATTTTAAACCGGAAGAATAAAAACTGCCACACTGGGAAAAGAAAATCCCGGTGTGGTTTTTTTGGTGCAAATTTCCATTCAGACAAAATTAAGAATTTCATAAACTTTTGTATCTTGCTTTTCCATAAGGACTTCTATATTCTGAAATTATAGAAAAAACGTCCGCAGAAAGCGGCATTTTATGGGAGGAATGCATATGAACCGAAGTTTATGGAGAAAGGCGGTGGCACTGACACTTACAGCCGCAATGACAGCAGGGCTTACTGCCTGTGGCGGTGGCGGCAACAGCACATCCGCAGACGGAAAGAAGAGATATTTCAAAGCAGATTATCTGAGTGATCTGCCGGACAGTTTTAATGATACGACAAGTAATATACAGTTTAAGGGAGATGTGATGTATTACACTTCCAGCAATGAGGACTACACAAAATCCGGACTGTATTCCTATAATCTGATCACCGGAGAAAATGCACAGCTTTATGAGCAGGCGCAGAGTGACGGTAGCGGAAACAGCAGCTGGGTGTCAGGATATACCGTGGCAGACAGCGGAGAGGTTTACCTGTTTGTGACGAAGAACCAGATGGATGAGTCGAGTGTCACCGAGGATTATTCTGACGCAACACTGGATGATGTGTTAAGTTATATGGCAGACCAGTGGGGATACAGTGCCGAGGATGCAGAAAAGGACTGGAATGATTATTATGCAAAAGATTATACGGATGAGAACGGCAATGTAAACTATGGCAGATTTCTGCTGGCTCAGAATGCGAGATTCATTCAGACCTCTTCCATTCTCAAAGTGGACACATCCGGAAATATTGCGTTTGAACAGGACATGGATCTCGGAGCAAATGCAGAGAATGTAAGCTGTAACGGGATAGCAGTGGATAAGGAGGGAAACCTTTATCTTGCCCTGAATACCTGGTCTAATAATGACAGTGGCAACAGCGTCAGCTCAGATGAATATTTTACACTCGTAATAGGAGAAGACGGCAGCCAGAAGGGCAGGATCCCATCGGATGGATATACATCCAGACTGGTCGGGCTTGCGGACGGAACGGTTGCCTCCATCGGATATGGGGATGCCGGATGTGAGCTGCGGCCGTTAGATGTCGGCGCAATGAAAGAACAGACAGACAAGGCAATTGAAGTCCCTTCCGATACAGTCTCTGTGTTAGATGAGAAGAATCTGCTGGTCACAGAGGGCAGCAGTGTTTATAAGTACAATCTGGATACGAAGGAAAAAGAGGAATTTTTCAGCTGGATGGACTGTAATATTTCCAGCTCCAGCGTGAGCAGCTACGGAGTCCTGTCCGATGGAAGAATCGCAGCTTATCTTCAGAACTGGAACTCCAACGGAAACCAGACGGAGATCGCACTGATCAAAGAAGTGGATGCCAGTGAAGTGGCAGATACCGTAAATCTCACACTCGCCTGCATGTGGACAGGTTCAGACGCGGAGGAGAAGGTGATCGCATTTAACAAGAGTCAGGATAAGTATCATATCACAATGAAGTCTTATGGAGACGGCGCAGAGGAGTACGAGGATGCAGTGAACAGCTTCAACACGGCAGTGACATCGGATTCCAACATTGATCTGGTGCTTTTTAACGATTATTCCCAGGCGATCAATTTTGCATCCAAAGGATTAAATGTGGATCTGTATGGACTGCTGGACAAAGACACGGAACTTTCGAGAGATGATTTCCTTCCAAATGTACTCACTGCATGCGAGTATGATGGAAAACTGGCGATCCTGCCGCAGACCTTTACGTTACAGACGGTGATCGGAAAAGCGGATGATGTTGGAACGACACCGGGATGGACCGTGTCGGATATGAAGGCGCTGCTCGCATCCAAACCGGAAGGAACACAGCTTTTCTGGGGTATGGACCGGACGTCTGCATTGACAGCACTGATGAGTCTCGGCTATAATGATTTTATCAACTGGGAGGATGCAAGCTGTAATTTTGACAGTCAGGAATTTATAGATGTACTGGATTTTGCAAATATGTTCCCGGAAGAGTTTGAATATAGAGATGATATGGAAGACAGCACGGTTCTGCTGAGTCAGGGAAAACAGCTTTTAGATACTTATTATCTCAGTGATTTTGAGCAGGTACAGATGTACCGTGCGATTTTTGGAGGTCCGACAACATTTATTGGTTATCCGACCAGCGAGGGAAACGGAGCAATGCTGAGTCTGAACAATATTATTGGAATTTCCAATAGCTGTAAGGATGTCGATGGTGCATGGCAGTTTTTAAGGACATTTTATCTGCCAAAGAAGAGCAGCGACGGCGACAGTGATTACACTTATGGATTTTCCATTAGAAAAGACGATTTTGAAAAATATTGTCAGAACGCAATGAAAGCAGACTCTGACGGCGGAAGCACCTGGGGCTGGGGGGAATTCGAAGTTGAGATCCAGCCGGCGACACAGGAGGATGTAGATCAGGTAAAAGATCTTGTATACAATACAACCGCTGTTTCCGGTGCCGTTTCCGATGATATCACCAATATCATCAATGAGGAGGCAGCAGCCTATTTCTCAGGACAGAAGTCCGCAGAGGATGTGGCAAAAATTATCCAGAGCAGAATGCAGGTATATTTAAGTGAGACGAAGTAAGAAAAAGGATTTTAGTAAGGTTATAAAAAAACAGAATAAATCATGGTTTCATAGGCTGGTGTCAGGAGCGTTCCTGGCACCGAGCGTTCTGGGAGTACTGTTATTTTTTGTACTCCCATTTCTTGTAGTGATCTATTTTTCCTTTGTGAATAATCCGGTGGCAAAAAAGTTTGTGGGACTGACAAATTACATCAATGTCATTCAAAATGGGGCATTCCGGACAGCAGTTGGAAATACACTATTTTTTTCGGTAGTGGCAGTGCCGCTTGCCGTGATCATTGGCATGGCACTCGCATTTCTGCTGGATGCAGGCATTCCGTTAAAAAGTGAACTGCGGAGTTGTTTTCTGACACCGCTTATGGTGCCGACAGCGTCTATCGTGCTGATCTGGCAGGTGCTTTTTGATTACAATGGTGTCGTGAATGTGGCAGTGCAGAAGTTCGGCGGAGGACAGGTGGACTGGCTGAAATCTTCAGCAGGTCTTTTGGTCATTATTCTGCTGTTTTTATGGAAAAACTTAGGTTACAATATGATCCTCTTTTTGTCTGCGATGGGAAATATCCCAAAGGATATTATCGAGGTGGCAGAGTTGGACGGGGCAAACCGCTGGCAGATATTCCTGCATGTTAAATTGCGGTATCTGTCACCGACGATCATGTTTGTGACGATACTTTCCATGATCAATTCGTTTAAGGTTTTCCGTGAGATTTATCTTCTGACAGGCGAGTATCCGTACGGTGCACTTTATATGCTGCAGCATTATATGAACAATACGTTTGCTTCGGCAGATTACCAGAAACTTTCCACGGCAGCAATTTATATGTCCTTTGTGATGATCGTCATTATGGGAATTTTATTTTGGGTGGAACATCATTTTGGAAAGGATTTGGAGGAAGAATGAAAAAGAGATCAGAACGAAAAAAATTATGTATCCGCATCTGCCTGACGGTGATCGCAGTGGTTACGGCGCTGATTTTTATCATGCCGATCGTTCTTACCATCAGCAATTCGTTTATGTCGGCAGCGGAGATCACCTCCAACTATGGTTCTATTTTCCAGAAAACGGATACCGGGGGCAAGCAGTACATCTCTCAGACGGTAAACCTCAAATTTATACCGGATATGGTGACTTTCTCACAGTATGCGACCGTGTTATTTAAGAGTCCGGACTATCTGTTGAAGTTTTGGAATTCCGTGATCTTAGTGGTGCCGATCGTGGTATTCCAGCTGGTGGTGGCAGTGCTCGCCGCATATGGCTTCACAAGGACCAGAGGAAAACTTTCCGCAATCGTCTTTTTTGCATATGTGATCTTAATGATGATGCCATATCAGGTTACACTGGTGCCTAATTATCTGGTCTTAAACTGGATGAAGCTACTGGATACGAACTGGAGTATATGGCTTCCGGGTATTTTTTCACCGTTTAGTGTGTACCTGATCACGAAGTATATGAGACGAATACCAGTGCCGCTCATCGAGGCGGCGAAGATTGACGGAGCCAACGAGTTTCAGGTCTTTACAAAGATATGTATTCCAATCTGTAAGGGCGTGATCACAACCTGTGCGATCCTGGTATTTATGGATTACTGGAATATGGTGGAACAGCCACTGCTGTTTTTTAACGATACAGATAAATACCCGTTGTCGATCTTTTTGTCAAAGATCAATGCGCAGGAAGTGGGACTGGCATTTGCAGTGGCGACTTTTTACATGATCCCAAGCCTTTTGATTTTCTTATACGGTGAGGATCAGCTGGTAGAAGGTATCGCTTATCAGGGCGGTGTCAAAGGATAGAAAATGGAGAGTTAAAAAGATGACAGATAGAAAAGATAAAATAAAGAATATCACAATTATATTTTTACTGGTGATGCTGATACTTACCTTTTTTTCCAATACGATCATGAATTATTCGCTTGTGGAAGTCAGCACACAGCAGGTGACAAGCGGTCAGATCACTTCCAAGGTGCGCGGAAGCGGTTCTGTGGAGGCGAGTGAGAGCTATTCCGTCACGATCGAGGAGACAAGGAAGATTGCAACGGTCAACGTGAAAAAGGATGCGGAAGTAGCAACCGGAGATTTACTGTTTACCTTAGAGGATACAGACAGTGATGAGTTAGATGCTGCAAAGAAGAGTCTAAACGAGGCACAGGCAGCCTATGAATCCGCAGTGCTTACCGCAGGGATCACAGTGGCAGAGCGTCAGAGCATTGAGGCTGGAAAGGGATCTAGCCTCACCCAGAAACAAAATGAGATCGCAGCAGCAAATCAGAGAGTGAAGGATGCGCAGGCTGCAGTGGATGCTGCACAGGCAAGTGTCGATAAGATCAAAGCACAGATCGATGCGGTCAGCAACTCAACAGCAGACACGACTGCAGAGGAAAAGGCAGTGTTAGATGCAGAAAAAAAGAACAGTGAGGCGCAGGACAGCCTGACGAGTGCGGAGAGTGCTTATACACCGGTGAAGAGTGCGTATGATACGGCGCTTTCAGGTCTGCAGAGCGCACAGAGTGCGTATGATGAGGCTGTGGCAGAGTATAATGCTGCAAAAAAAGCATATAACGATGAAACTGATGCTACAAAAAAAGCGTCAAAAAAGGATGCTATGGATGCGGCTGAATTAGCAATGAACAAGGCAAAACGCCAGTTAGATACAGCCCAGTCCACCTTTAACACCTGTCAGGCAAACTTAAACAAAGTCCAGGGACCTTACGATTCTGCAAAGTCCGCAGCAACCGACAGCAAGAATGCTCTGAGCAATGCAAACTACAATCTCTCCGTGAAAAAACTGACTGGCACGAACACCGCGGAAGCAAACAATCTGCAGGCGCAGCTGAACACGGCAACGGCGGCACTGACCGATGCAAACACTGCATTGACCAGTGCAACCAATGATCAGAAAAAAGTGACCGATAAGATCAGTGGCGAGGTGACGATCGCATCTGCCTACAAAACAATGACAGATCTTCAGGAAGAAGTAGCAAAATTACAGGCAAAATCCATCGGAACAGAGATCACATCACCAATATCAGGAACTGTTACTGATATTGCAGTGACAGCAGGAACTACGGTCAACGCCAATGATGTTATGATGACCATTCAGCCGGAAAACAAAGCGTATGTGTTACAGTTCTCTGTGACTGAAAATCAGGCAAAGAAGGTCAGAGTCGGAGATACAGCGGAAATACTGAATAACTGGTACGGAAATGATGTTTCCGCAGTCGTGTCAGCCATCCGCAAAGATCCACAGAACCGCTCCAACAGTATGATCATATGTGAGATGAAAGGGGATGTGTCAGTCGGAGACAGCTATACACTGTCTATCGGGGAACAGAGTTCCAACTATGACACGATCGTACCGACGAGTGCTATCCGGGAAGATTCCAATGGAAAATTCATTCTGATCATAGAGTCAAAGAGCACACCGCTTGGAAACCGTTACTATGCGAGACGTGTGGATGTGGATGTTATCACATCAGACGATACAAAATCAGCAGTGACCGGAGCTTTGGAAGGTTATGAGTATGTGATTACAACGACTACAAAACCGATCAAAGAAAACGAACAGGTACGTCTGGCATCAGAATAAGCAGAAAGGAATGACACATGAGGGTAAAGCAGTACAGAAAAATACTTCTATTAGTGCTGATGATATGTGCTGCCATTCTTTTCGGCTGTGTGGAACGGGCACTCGGCAGACAGCTTTCCACGCAGCAGATCGCATCAGAGTGGTCAGCAGAAGGCAGTTATGCACAGATTTCCTGCTTTTTTTCCAAAGATGCAGCAGTGACGAAGGACTATGTGATACAGCTGGAACAGAAATTAAAAACTGCATTGCAGGAGGCATCAGAGGATACATCGGATGTAAACGGAAGAACGCTGGTGGACTGTTACAGCACAAAAGGGGAACTTACCCTTTATTCTGACCGGGCATCCATCACGGCGAGAGCATTCGGTGTTGGAGGAGATTTTTTCACATTTCATCCGCTGAAACTGTTGTCCGGCAGCTATTTTGATGGCGAAGATTTAAACAAAGACGGTGTGGTCATTGATGAAAATGTTGCATGGCAGTTATTTGGTTCCAACAATGTCGCAGGAATGTATGTGGAAATCAACGGAGTACAGTATCCGGTGCGCGGTGTGGTGAAAAGCGATAAGGGATATTTCAGTGATGCGGCGGACGAGGAAGCAGCAACCGTTTATGTCTCTTATGAGATTTTAGAAGGCGGATCAGACAGCAGTACTGGCGGCATGGACAGCGCAGCAGCTGGCACACCTGCAGCGGGTACAACGGATTCAAAGGGTGGAAGTTACGGACAGTCGGCAGGAACGACGCTTGACAGCTATGAGCTTCTCATCAAAAATCCGGTGCAGAAGTTCGGATTCAATGCATTAAAAGAAGCATTGGGATTGGATAAAAGCAGTTATGAGATCGTTGAAAATTCTTCCCGTTTTGGATTGATGAATCGTTTTACGGTATTAAGAAATTTTGGAATCCGTTCGATGAATACAAAGAATATTGTTTTTCCATATTGGGAAAACCGGGCGAGAGCTTATGAGGATCTTGCAGCGCTGCTGTTGATTCTGGAATTGTTATGTCTGGTCTATCCGGTCATTTTTGCAGCCGGGAAAATACACTGGCTGTGGAAACACAAGACGGAAATCCGACAGAAGTTGGTGCAGTGGATCAAGGTGTTCGTGAAAGAGCTGCGGATCTGGATGAAACATGTGAAAGCAGAAGAGCATCCGGTGAAAAAACAGTGGCATTGGAAAAAATAAAGGAGTGGCGGTATTCAGGACAGGATACCGCCTTGATGTATTTATGAAAAGAATTGTTTTGTTGGTTGGCGGTGTGGAAACGCTTGCCTACTTTTCCATACAGATGGGAAATGAATGGAAGCGCATGGGCTATAAGGTGTTCTATTTTGACTTGGAGGATGAGAGGAACAGCGCCAAAAAGCTGCGCAGATTTATCAAATCGGGGGAGACAGTGCTTGTCACGTTTAACTTTGAAGGTCTGGAAAAAGAGGCAGGCGTTTACCGTGAGGGAATTGGCTATGTATGGGATGAATATGCAGTTCCGTGTTACAACATCGCCGTCGATCATCCGTATTATTACCATGAAAGACTTGCTGATCTTCCGGAAAAATATTACCACATCAGCATCGACCGGCTGCATGAGGCTTATTTTAAGCAGTTCTATCCGGAGTTTACGCACCGTGGATTTCTTCCGCTTGCAGGAAGCAGATTGGAAGAATTATGTAAACCGAATACCGGTAAAGAAGATGGAAAACAACCGGTTGAATATCCGGCAGAAGCAATCAGGAAGCCTGTTGAGAAAAAATATAATGTTATTATGACAGGAAACTTTACCCCGACGTCTTTCTGTGAACCGTATATCCACTGGATCAATGATGAATATGCAGCCTTTTATCAGGGGATCATCGACGATATCATTGCGCATCCGCATCGCACGGTCGAGGAAGTGGCATTGGAACACTGTGAGCGCGAGATGGGGGAGAATACTTATAAGGATCTCCGCATGGCGCTGCACCGCATGATATTTATTGATATCTATGTGCGCAATTACTGGCGCAGGGAGGCGGTAAAAGTGCTGGTGGACGCAGGAATACAGGTGGATGTATTCGGCAAGGGCTGGGATGAACTCACCTGCGAACACCCGGAAAACATGATCCTGCATCCGCAGACAACCTCAGAGGAGTGTTTAAAAGCAATTGCGGCGTCCAAAATATCGTTGAACGTCATGCCATGGTTTAAGGACGGAGCACATGACCGTGTCTTTAATTCAATTTTAAATGGCACTGTCAGCGTGACCGATACGAGCAAATATCTGTGCGGGGAGTTAAAAGAAGGACAGGGCGTATGTTATTATGATCTAGCCCATATGGAAAGACTGCCGGAGCTGGTGAGAGATCTGCTGGCAGATGATGCACGCCGGGAGGAGATCGTAAGAGCCGGAATCCCTGTGGTGGAAGAAAAACATACATGGATCAGACGAGCACATCAGCTGCTGGAATGGATTGAGGAAGATGCACGCGGGACAGACAGAAAAGATTGAGAGAGAAACGGGAGTAATCGGAGAAAAGCGAAGAATTCCGCATAAAACAGTTGCATTTTGCAGATAATGAGGGTATAATGTCGGAAGAAATTGGCAGTGACGAAAGCTACGACCGCAAAGCTGTTTCAGAGAGCCGGTGGCAGGTGTAAACCGGTGCAGTGAGTAAGGTCTTTCCACTTTCAGAGCCGGTGATGAAAGTCACAAGGTTCGTACCCTGTATCGTACGTTTGAGAGGTCGGAAGAAGATCTGTTCTTTAACATAGAGAAAGAGAGGCAGAGTGTTCCGGCAATATGGGTGGCAACGCGGAAGAGAATACAGCCTTTCGTCCCATGTGTTTTGGCACAGGGGCGGAAGGCTTTTGTGTTATAAAAAAGAAAAAGGAGCTTAGAAAAAATGATCGATTTAAAATTTTTAAGAGAAAATCCGGAAATCGTAAAACAGAACATTAAGAACAAATTCCAGGATCAGAAATTACCATTAGTAGACGAAGTGATCGAGTTAGATGCGAAGGCAAGAGCAACACAGAAAGAGGCAGATGAGCTTCGTGCAAGCCGTAACACCTTATCCAAACAGATCGGACAGTTAATGGGACAGGGCAAGAAAGAAGAAGCAGAGGCAGTAAAGGCACAGGTAAGCGCCAATGCAGCCCGCCTTGCTGAGTTAGAAGAAACAGAGAAAGAGTTACAGGAAAAAGTAACAAAGATCATGATGGTGATCCCAAACATCATCGATCCGTCTGTTCCAATCGGAAAAGATGACAGCTGCAACGTGGAGATCGAAAAATTCGGCGAGCCGGTTGTTCCTGATTTTGAAATTCCATATCATACAGATATTATGGAGCGTTTTGACGGTATTGATCTTGATGCAGCAGGAAAAGTTGCAGGAAATGGTTTCTACTACTTAATGGGTGACATCGCAAGAATCCACTCTGCAGTAATCTCCTATGCGAGAGATTTCATGATCGACCGTGGATTCACTTACTGTGTACCACCTTTCATGATCCGAAGCAACGTTGTAACAGGTGTTATGAGTTTTGATGAAATGGATGCCATGATGTATAAGATCGAGGGAGAAGACCTTTACCTGATTGGTACTTCTGAACATTCCATGATCGGTAAATTCATCGATACAATCAATGACGAAGAAAAGTTACCATACACACTGACCTCTTACTCTCCATGTTTCCGTAAAGAAAAGGGAGCACATGGTATCGAGGAACGTGGTGTATACCGTATCCACCAGTTCGAGAAACAGGAAATGATCGTTGTCTGCAGACCGGAGGAGTCTAAAGAGTGGTATGATAAATTATGGCAGAACACCGTTGACCTGTTCCGCAGCTTAGATATCCCGGTCCGTACATTAGAGTGCTGCTCCGGCGATCTCGCTGACTTAAAAGTAAAATCCTGCGACGTAGAGGCATGGTCTCCAAGACAGAAGAAATACTTCGAAGTTGGAAGCTGCTCAAACTTAGGAGATGCACAGGCAAGACGTTTAAAGATCAGGGTAAAAGGAAAAGACGGAAACAAATATTTTGCACATACCTTAAACAACACAGTTGTTGCTCCGCCACGTATGCTGATCGCATTCTTAGAGAATAACTTAAATGAGGACGGAAGTGTCAACATTCCAAAAGCACTTCAGCCATATATGGGTGGAATTGAGAAGATCGTTCCTAAACACTAAGAAAAAACAGAAAAGTAAGAATAAATAAAAAAGAATGTATCCGGAGGAAATTGATCCGGATACATTCTTTTTTAAAAAATTATTTCTCATAAATACAGTGTGTTCCCTGATGCTGCATCAGTCCGCCAAGACATTTTTTGTTGCAGCGGACGCAGCGGTGAATCTGGTCTGCATGACCATCTTTCAGCTTGTTCACCCAGTCAGGATCAGCCAGTAACTGGCGGCTCATGGCAGCACACTGAATACGGCCATCTGCTAACTGCTTTTCCACAAAATCAGGATCGGTAAGTCCGCCGACACCACAGATCGGAAGATTGGTGTACTGTCTTACCTCATCACAGAATTTCAGGAAACATCCCGGTTCACCAAAATATGGATGGTTTTTCGGTGGGATGGTATTCTCAAGATCAGAATGGTTTGCGAGTGTGACATGGAAGCTTGTAACGCCTGCTTTTTCAAGCATTGGAACAAATACCTTCAGCTCATCCTCGATAACACCTGCATTTCCGTAGTGTGGATTCTCCTGACGGACGGCAAGCTTGTAATCGATTGGCATATCCGGCAGTTTTTCGCGGACGGCAGAAACAGCCTCCACTGCAAAACGGGCACGGTTTTCGGCAGTTCCGCCGTATTCATCGGTGCGGTGGTTGTAAATGGAAGAACTGAAACTTCCACACATACGGTCACCGTGGATCTGGATCATATCAAATCCTGCTTTTTTTGCGAGAACAGCGGCAGTGCCGAAAGCAGAGGTGATCTCTTTTACTTTTTTGTGAGGCATATTCGTAATATATGGAGCAACCTCATTATTTAAAAGAGGGCGGAGTTCCTGCATGCTGATCCGTTTTGTGAGCACGCCCGGAACATATTTTAACATGGCTTTGATATTGGAATCGGACTGATGAAGCTGGGCGCATACCTTACAGTCATTGTCATGGGCGATCCCGATCACTTTTTCATAGAAAGCAAAGCCTTTTTTGTCAAAAAGTGATTTTCCGAAATGACTTTTTCCAACCGGAACGTCTCCGACAATGATCATAGCGCAGCCGCCAGCTGCGATCCGGCGTATTTTTTCAAAGTAATCTTCATCCGATAAACCGAATGTTGTAGGGGCAAAAATAATGCGGTTTTTTAAGGTTAATCCTCCATAATTGAAGGGAGTCTGAATTGTTTCGTACATAATCTCACACTTTCTGAATTGATATTTTACACAGCAGATTTAAAAGGAGCTGCTGCTCCTCATTGGTAAGACCGGTCAATTTGGTGGCATCCCAGTCGAAAAGTACCTGATGGCAGACATCAAAAGCCTGTTTCCCAAGAGGGGTTAAGGTTAACCGGTAACTGCGGCCGGATTTTTTTTCTTTGATCAGAAAACCATCTTCTGCAAGTTTCGCAACGGAGCGCTGCGAATGTCCCCAGTCCAGTTTTAAGGCGCTGGTCAGTTCTGATGGGGTACACTCAGGATGTTTGCCCACATAAATGATAAAGTACATCTGACCAAAGTTAAGACCTAACTCATGGAGCTTTTCTGTTGTGTAAGCAGCAAATTCTTTATATAGTTCAGTTGTATAGTAGGAAAGAGTTGATATTAGCATAAATCCTCCTTACATCGCAAAGCGAAATCCAATTTTCATATCGAAAACTGAGTATTTACGTTTCCAACTGCACACAGTATAAAACCGATACTTGACTTTGTCAAGTAAGAAAATAAAAAAAGTTGTATGGGTTTTTGACCGGATGACTTGTGATCTTTTATCATTCGGGTGAAAACCCATACAACCGTTCCTGCTTATTCAGAAATATGGTTTTCGCGCATATATTCACCAATTTTTTTATCACAGGCAAGAATGTGGTTTGCAAGCCAGTTCAGTAAAAACTGGATCAGATCAAGAAGATATACCTGCTGGTTGTCATCCAGATCCTCCATTTCATCCAGATCGATATTTACAAGACGGTCTACAAATGCAGCGTGTGCCCGTTTCTGTGAAGGAAGTTCAGGATAATGGATGCGCTCCATCAGAGCCTCTTCCTCGCTGAAATGTAATTCCGTATAATCTCTCAATTCTGCCAGCAGACGCATGATCTCATCGTATTTATCATGTAAAAGCTGGTCGTGGATGAGGTCATTGGTATCACTGATGATCTCAAACAGCTTGCGGTGCTCATCATCGACAAATGTGATGCCGGTTTTGTATTTGTCCGTGAATGCAAATGGATCCTCTGTAGATTCTTCCGTAGGGATCATTTTCCCGATCATCATATCGCTGCTTAAAATATGATGATAAAGCCAGTGCACGAGGTAAGTAAGAAGTTCATTTAACGATCTCTTGGCATTGCGTGGTGATGTGGTATCCAGTTTAAATTCATTGATCGTCTTTGTAAATGCAGCGTGTTCTGTCTTCTGGAGGGGAAGCTCAGGATCATGGATACTCTCCATATAAGCCTCCTCATGAGCAAGGTGCGTAGCTGCGTAATCTTTCAGGTTTGCGATCAGGCTTTGACCGATGGCTGTCACATCCTCTGTTTTCTCAACTAATTCGAATGCTTCATTTATCATCTGGAACAGACGCTTGTGTTCTTCATCGATTGCATCAATATGAAGCATACAGTCTTCTGTAAATTCGTACATAAAATCCTCCTTTTGTGTGCCATAAATCCAGAGCGCTTACGGAAAAGCGCAGTGGAATGTCTTTCGTTTTGCAACATTTATGACATCATCATAGCACATGCTGGAAGAAAATTACAGTTGTTTTCGTGGAAATTATGCCATACTTTTACAGGTACTGCGGATGAAATTTGCAATAATCCTTTTCATCGATTCAAATTAATGATATAATTTTTCTGAAATGTTGACAGATATACATTTTATCTTTCTAAAATGTTGATGATTTACATTAAAAAGTATTATTTATGTTGACCAGAGGTGCCTTATGTTAAAAAGAAAAGCAACAAAGTTTATGAAAAACTGGATAAGCACAAAGGATAAGAAGTGCCTTGTCGTTCAGGGTGCCAGACAAACAGGAAAGACATATACCGTTGAACGTTTTGCCGAAGAAAATTATGAAGAACTGGTTGAAATTAATTTTAAACAGATGCCTTCTGCGATGGAGATATTTTCTGGAGATCTTACCGTAGATGCTATGGTTATGGGTATGCGGTTCCGCTTCCCTGAAAAGAAAATTATTCCTGGAAAAACATTGATTTTTCTGGATGAAATTCAGGAATGTCAGGAAGCGGTCACATCACTTAAATTTTGGGCGATAGATAATAAATATGATGTAATTGTATCTGGCTCACTTCTTGGAATCGACTACAAACGTGCCTCTTCTTATCCGGTTGGATATGTTGATTATTTGAAAATGTATGGGATTGATTTTGAAGAGTTTCTGTGGGGAATGGGAATATCCGGGGATATGATAGAAAATCTCTGTGGTTATCTGCGTTCTAAAATGATTGTGCCTGAAGCAATTCATTCGCAAATGATGAATTATTACAGACAGTACATTGCAATAGGTGGTATGCCAGAGGCAGTACAGAAATATATAGACACAAAAGATTTTAGGGAAATTGACAGGATACAGCGCAGCCTCTTACAGGGATACCAGTATGACATAGCACATTATGCAACAGCTGAGGAAAAGGTAAAAGCAGAGAAGTGTTATCTTTCTCTTGCAAAACAGTTACTGGATAAGGAAAACCATAAATTTCAATATAAAGAGGTCGAGCATGGTGGTCGGGCACAAAAATATTTTTCAAGTATTGAGTGGCTGCTTCGTGCGGATATGGTGCATTTATGCAAACTAGTAACAGATGTCAGATTTGATCTGGATGACTATGCAAGAGATGACTTTTTCAGGGCATACACAACGGATTTATCTCTTTTGATAGCGATGAAAGATTTTTCATTAAAGCAACATATCGTAGAAAATACGTTATTCGGAAACTCAAAAGGCGGTATATATGAATGTGCCATAGCAGATGCACTTTACAAGAAAGGATATCCGTTATATTTCTATAAAAATGAGACAACTAAGAGAGGAATTGATGTTATGATCCAAAAAGATGGTGTGGTAGTTCCGATTGAGGTTAAAAGTGGAAATACGCGGGCTAATTCCTTAAAATCTATTTTGAAAATGAATGCAGATATTCCTTATGGATACAAGTTTGTTGATGGTAATATAGGTGTAAGTGATGATGGTATCATTACATTACCGTTATATATGATCGCGTTTATTTAAAGTATTATTTTTTTTGACTTTGTGATATAATGAGCGCAAGTGAGAAGAATGCATTTATGCATTCGGCGAACGGCGAATGTCGATCATGTGCTGCTTTTGCACATGATATAATATTTTTAGAAGCTGTACCATTAAGCGTTTCGGACGTTTGCGAGAAGATGTCTACATCACTTGGCGTAATGGCAAGGCTTTTTCTTTTTTCTGAATACATAGTCTGTATTCTTAAATCATGATTTTTACTTTGAACATAAGTTACTAATGTTTTTTCCATTTATATTTTTTAAAAATATTATCACTGGATTCCCATAATACATTGTAGTTGTAGTTGTAGTTCCCGGTTATTACTTGGTATGTTATAATATATAGCCGTTTTTTTTATGCCTAAAAATGTTGTAGTTCCCGGTTATTACTTGGTATGTTATAATAGGGAACGGAAAATCCTGCATAATCCAAATGATTATGCAGGGTTTTAACTTTCAAAAAACAAATAAAAAATGATTATAGTAGACGGAAAAAACACATTTTAAGAAAAAATCAAGAAATATGAAAAGCATTTTCCACTATATCCCTAAACAAAGCCGTACTTGCCTTACTCGGGCATACGGCTTTTCGCTTTATATCTATGCTACCTATTAAAAGGCCTTATTTTGATACTCGTTTTTAATAGCGGAAATGTTCTAAGCAATTCATTATTGAATATTTTCGATGTGTAACCATAGTTCTAACTTCTGTGGTTTAAATATTTAAATAGCAATTTTTTGTTGATTTAAATTAAAATGTACAAATTATTGGACAGTTAAAGTGCTATATCTTCAGTAATGAAAAATCAGCAGGGAAAACCCTGCTGAAGGAGAACAATATTCTCCATATTATATTTTCAATCCGCGTAGTAAAATACGACAATCTTTATTATAAATAATAACGTATGAATGTCAATTGGTAAAAATATTATTCTATAATATGGAAAATATATTGACAAACAGGATATGAAAGAATAATATGAAGATAGGAGGAAAGAAAAATGTATCTGGCACACAAGGAAAATGAAAAAAAGCAGGAATTAACAGTACATTTACTGGAAGCGGGACAGTATGCACAGAGTGAAGGAGAAAAGATAGGAATAGGAACATTAGCTACACTTTGTCTGCAATTGCATGATGCAGGAAAGTTTAGTACTGAATTTCAGGCATATATCAAGCAAGAAGATGATCTACCCAAAAGGGGAGCAGTAAATCATAGCTCTGCAGGAGCTGAATTATTAATGCAGGAATTTAAGAACAGTCCCTATCATTCAGTTCAAGATATGAGGCTTTTGATAGAGCTTATTTCATATACGATTACGGCACATCATGGAATTTATGACTGCATAGATGAAGATGGCGAAGACAAGTTTGAAGTCAGATTGAATGTGGTTGAAAAAGAAAAACTGGATGAAATTGCAAGACTGTGGTTTGAAGAAATGCATTTTACAAAAGATATGTTATGCAGTCAGATGAGAAAGGCATATGGTGAATTCATAACCGCTTTTTTGAAACCATTAAAACAAATCTGTCAGAATGGACAGACAGAAGGCACAGAGAGATTTTTTTATATGAGCTGTATGGAACGATTGCTTTTGTCTTTGCAAATAGACTCAGACTGGACAGATACAGCAAGAGCAATGGGTGACAGTATGCTTGATGATAATATGGATACTGCAAACGTATATCAGAAAGCCTTGAAAAATTATCAGCAATATATGGATAAGCTGGAAACAGAAGCAAAGAAAAGTCTCAGAACAGAGAAACAAAAACAAATCTTCGAACTGCGAAAAAAGATTAGAGAAGAATGTATGAATTTCTCAGAGACATCATATGGAATATATCGGTTATCACTTCCGACAGGTGCGGGAAAGACGTTAGCATCTTTGGGATATGCACTGAAAGTGGCAGCAAAGAGAAAAACATCGGAAGTTTCTCACATTTTTTACATAAGTCCTTATATATCCATCACAGAACAAAGCACTGAAGTGATAAAGAAAGCAGTCAGAAATGAAGAATGGGTGATGGAACATCACTCAAATGTCAGCAATTCTGATGAACAGGAGAAGCAGATAGATACTGCATGGAAGGAACCGATTATCTGTACAACTATGATTCAATTTTTGTATACGTTGTTTTCACAGAAAAATAAAAGCATCCGCCGTTTTCATCAATTGAAAAATTCTGTGATTATCGTAGATGAAGCACAGGCACTGCCGGTGCAGACAATACACACATTTAATCTTATGATGAATTTTCTATGTTATGTATGTCATGCGACTATTATTTTGTGTACAGCCACCCAACCGCAATTGGCATCTGGCAATATAAAAAGAAAGATTTTATATACAGCGCCTAAGGATATGGTCACAGGAGTGTGTGATATTTTTCAGCGTTTTCAGCGTACAAACATCTCTTTTGAAATAAATGAGCCAGACACATTTGAATCACTGGGAGAGAAGATATTCAATGATTTCCAAAAGGAACGGACAATACTTTTAATTTTGAATAAGAAAGAGACAGTTGGAGCATTTTTTGATTATATAAAAGCAGAATTGAAAGATGTGAAGATTTTTTATCTGACAACAAACTTATGTCCGGAACATCGGAGTGATCAATTGGAAAGCATAAAAAATTATCTGAAAAATAGTACAGAAAAAGTTTTGATTATAAGTACAAACCTGATAGAGGCAGGAGTGGATCTGTCGGTCAATCATGTCTATCGTTCACTTGCAGGATTGGACAGTATCGCACAGGCGGCAGGTCGTTGCAATCGAAATGGGGAAATGGAACAGGGAAGGGTTACTGTAATTCAATTAGTTGGGGATGAATTTGAGGTAATTCGAATAGCTCAGAAGAAAACGGAAGAAGTCTGTGAAAAATATAATCAGTCAAATAGTATGGAGAGTATTATTTTTCCAGAGTGGATGGATTGGTATTATGAAATCTATTATAAGAAAGTCAACAATAAAATGGATTATGATATAGGAAAGGGACAAACAATATATAAATTATTGAGTAGTGGCTTTCCGGGAGAAAGGAAACATCTGGTTAGACAGGCATTTGAAACAGCAGGAGAAAAATACAGACCGATTCAGGAAGAGGGAAAAACAGTGATAGTTCCATACAAAGATGGAATGGATATTCTTGAAAAATTGGAAATGGCGCAGAATATGTCTGAGAGAAAAAGACTATTAAGAAAGATACAACGCTATACGGTGTCTGTATATGAAAATAAGCTAAAAGAATGCTTACAAAATGGAGTGATAGAAGAAAGCAGGTTTTTACCAGACGTATATGTAGCTAAAAATTATGATATGGAAAAAGGACTGCTCAATGAACTTGTATTACAATATTATTGAAAAAGGGGGAAAGAAGAGTGGAAAGAAAAAATGCAATAGAATATAAAGTCTATGGGAAATATGCACTTTTCACCGATCCATTGACGAAAACAGGAGGCGAAAAACTGTCATATCAGGTGCCAACGTATCAGGCATTGAAAGGAATCACAGAAAGTATTTACTGGAAACCTACGTTTACGTGGGTGATTGATGAGTGCAGAGTGATGCATCCAATACGGACAGAGTCAAAGGGAATGCGCCCGATAAAATATCAGGGAGGAAACGATCTGGCATCTTACACATATTTAAAAGATATAGAATACCGGGTGAAAGCACATTTTGTATGGAATGAAAACAGACCGGATCTTGTAAATGACCGGAATGAGAATAAGCATTATCAAATTGCAAAAAGAATGTTAGAAAGAGGAGGCAGGAGAGATATTTTTCTTGGAACAAGAGAATGTCAGGGATATGTAGAACCCTGTACAGTGATGGAAGGAGAAGGATTCTATGACAATGATGGAAATATTTCTTTTGGAATCATGGTACATGGAATTACATATTCGGATGAAGCAGTCAGGGAGAATGAGAAAAAGCATATGACGATCCGGTTATGGAATGCATACATGAAAGACGGAGTGATTAGATTTCCGGAACCGGAAGAATGTCAGATCAGAAAAGTAGTTGCGGAAATGGAAATGAAAACATTTGACGAAAAAAATTTCTGTGGAATAAGGGAATTTGAAAGGGGGAATCTTTTTGGGCTGGATACAAATGCTTGAAAAAACATATGACGCATGCGAAGCGATTGTGGGGAAAAAGGTAAATGAAGATCCAATCTTACTTCCAATCTCGCATTCTACAGCAAATGCGCAGATAGAAGTGACGATTGACCTAAAAGGTAAATTTATGCCGGCTTTGTCCGGAATCATTCCAAAGGATGGGGAAGATAAAATCACGATTATCCCAGTAACCGAGGATTCGGCTTCGCGAAGTAATGGAAGCTGTCCGCATGCATTATGTGACAAACTTTGCTATGTTGCAGGAGATTATTCGTTATACACAAATGAGGACAAGACAGAATACTATAATGATTACATTAATAGTTTGAGAAAATGGACAAGCTCTGGATTTTCCAATAAGTGGCTGCAATGTGTATATCTTTATTTGAAAAAAGCTACACTGATTCAGGATTTAATAAAAGCAAAATTATTGGTATTGGCTGAAGATGGTTTTCTGTCCGAAAATGAAAATAAAATTCAGTCAGTTGCCCAAAAAGATGCGATGGTAAGATTTGCAGTATGGGATAATGGAGAAATACATGAATTGTGGAAAGAGCCGGAAATGTATCACTCTTTTATCGAGTATTACAAGACTAATTTGCATAATTGTAATATAGATTATGTGACGGGTGAAAAGATACAATGTTCTGAAAAACATCCATCGAAAATCAGAAATTCCGGGGATAAAGCAAAGATTTTTTCGGCAAATGATACCTCTGGTTTTACTTACCGGGGAAGGTTCGCGAATCGTGAGCAGGCTGCCAGTATTGGATATGAAACTTCGCAGAAAGCACATAATGCTTTGCGCTGGTTGTTAGCAAGGCAGGGAAAATATATAGACGGTGAGATGACTGTGGTGTGGAAGCTTCCACAAAATCTAAAAGAAAAAGATTCTAATCTGGCTTTGGATGTAGTTGATTTATTTGGAGATACACAGGAAACATTTTTGGCAGATTTTGATTGGGCAGCAGAATGCAGGGACGAGGATGACATAGAACTCGACAGAAAATTTGCAGAGAAATTGAATCAGGCGATGGCTGGATACCGGGCAAAACTCCAACCGGATGATGAAGTAATCATTTTGTCGGTTGATGCAGCAACAACAGGAAGGTTAGCTGTTACTTACTATCAGGAAGTTCCGGGAAATGAATTTATAGACAGAGTTCTTCACTGGCATCAGAATTGTACCTGGCCACGATGGATAAAATTACATGAAACAAAAAAATGGGTGTTCATAAATAACACAGCGCCATCACCAAATGAGATAGCACTTGCTGCGTATGGAACAGAACAGGAAAAAGGATATCTGGCATGTAGTGATAAACTGAAAAAAACTACAATCCGAAGAATTTTACCGTGTATTATCGGATTAAGCCCGAAAATACCGGCCGATATTGTGAAAGCTGCTGTAAACAGGGCTTCAAATCCACAGGCATACAGCTCTTTTGTGTGGCAGAACTGTGTGGCGCCGGTGGCTTGTGCAATGATAAAATATAATGAATTTGATGGGAAGGTGAATAGTATGGAGCTAGAGAAAGACAGAAGCTATCTGTTTGGACAATTACTTGCTATCCTTGAAAAAGTCGAGGAGAGAACACTATATTTACAGGAAAGTAAAACAGATGACAGACTTACCAATGCAAAGAAAACGTGGAATGTGTATACCAGACGTCCGGCAATCACTTATGAAAGACTCTATAGTCATATAGTGAGAGCATATCTGAAACGGTTAAATCCGGGTGCAAGAGCGAAAATAGAAAACGAAATAATGCAGATCATAAATGTTCTTCGGGAAACAGATGGATTCAACAACAATCCTTTGAATGAAAGATATTTACTTGGTTATTACGAGGAAAGAGAAAAATTAATGAAATCAAAAGGCGAAAAGTCGAATGAAGGAGGAGAAGAGTAATGGGAGCATTTACAAACAAAATTGATTTTGAAGTGGTGATTATGGTAAATCATGGAAATCCGAATGGGGATCCATTGAATGGAAATCGTCCAAGAGAAGATTTTGACGGATTCGGAGAGATTTCGGATGTATGTCTGAAAAGAAAAATCAGAAATCGTCTGCAGGATATGGGAGAGAAAATTTTTATACAAAGCGAAGAACGCTGTGATGATGGATGCAAGAGTCTTGCAGACAGGACAAAGACAAATGATGAGATGCAGAAAGCATTGAAAGCAAAGGATAATGAGGCATATGCAAAAGCTGCATGTAAGACGTGGATTGATGTGAGAGCATTTGGACAGGTATTTGCTTTCAAAGGAAATTCCGTATCAGTTGGAGTGAGAGGACCTGTAACAATTCAGTCAGCATTCAGCGTAGATCCTATTGATATTGAAAGCATACAGATCACGAAAAGTGTAAATTCAGAAACAAGCGATAAAAGAGGGGCAGATACGATGGGAATGAAGCATCGTGTTAATTTTGCCATGTATACCGTGAAGGGAAGTATTAATCATCAGCTTGCAGAAAAGACAGGATTTTCAGATGAAGATGCGGAAAAGATAAAAGAAGCACTCAGGACGCTTTTTGAAAATGATGCATCATCTGCAAGACCGGACGGAAGCATGGAAGTGGTAAGGGTTTACTGGTGGAAACATAATTGCCCGATGGGACAATATTCTTCTGCAAAAGTTCATCGCTTACTGAAAATTGAGAAGAAGACAGAATTTCCAAAAAGTATTGATGATTACGAATTTACATTAAATTCTTTACCAGGATTGGAAGTGGAAATAATTGAAGGAATATAAAGAAGACGATTATCTGATGATCTCCGGGATACAGCATTTTGCGTTTTGTAGAAGACAATGGGCATTGATTCATCTGGAACAGCAATGGACTGAAAACTACAAGACAATGGATGGAAACTTTATGCACAGACAGGCGCATAATGGGGCATCCCACGAGAAAAGAAAAGATATCATCATTTCTCGTGGAATGCCGGTTTTCTCACGAATAATGGGTGTGAGTGGGATTTGTGATATTGTGGAATTTCATGCAGATGAGTCTGGTACTTTGATACGTACATTTGGTGGGAAATATACGCCATTACCGATAGAATATAAAAGAGGAAAACCAAAAGATCATGATGCGGATATCCTGCAGGTAGCTGCACAGGCCATGTGTCTGGAAGAAATGTTGGATTGTACAATTACACAGGGCGCATTGTATTATGGAGAGATAAAGCATCGTGTTAATATTCAGATTACAGAGGGTATCAAGCAGAACGTAAAAGATATGTTTGATGAAATGCATCAATATTATGAAAGAGGTTATACACCAAAAGCAAAAAAGAAGAAAGCATGTTATGTGTGTTCTTTAAAAGATTTGTGTCTGCCGGAACTGGAAAAAACGGGAAATGTTGAAACATACATGAATAATATATTGGCAGAAGATTTGGAGGATAACACATGAAAAAATTGTTGAATACTCTCTATATCACATCCGAGAATAAATATTTATCTCTGGATGGAGAAAATGTGGTGATTAAAGAGGAAGGTACAGAGCTTGGAAGAATGCCACTTCATAATCTTGAAATGATTGTAACGTTTAGCAGAGCAGGAGCCAGTCCGGCGTTGATGGGAAAATGTGCAGATAATAATATTTCAATTGTATTTTTGACGCCGTCCGGCTCATTCCTGGCAAGGGTAGAAGGAAAGACAAAAGGAAATGTGCTTCTGAGGAAGAAACAGTATGAAGTTGCAGCAGACGAGCAGGAAAGCCTAAAGATTGCACGCAATACGATTGTCGGAAAAGTTTATAATGGACGATGGGTAATTGAACGTACCATAAGAGATCATTCACTACAGACAGATGCAGATAAATTAAAAATTGTTTCAGAGAGGCTTCGGGATAAAATACCTGATATCAGAATCAGTAACAACAAAGATCAACTCAGGGGAATAGAGGGTGAACTTGCGTCACAGTATTTTTCTGTTTTTGATGAATTGATTTTACAACAAAAAGAAGATTTCTATTTTCATGAGAGAAACAGAAGACCACCTCTGGACAGGGTAAATGCATTATTATCATTTGTATATACACTATTAACAAGCATGATGGCAGCATCGTTAGAAACAGTTGGACTGGATCCATGTGTCGGATTTTTACATGGAGATAGACCTGGAAGATATTCACTGGCATTGGATATGATGGAAGAACTTCGGCCTGCGCTGGCTGATCGTTTTGTTTTGCGCCTTATTAATAAAAGGATGGTGGGCAAAACAGATTTTATAGAAAAAGAAGATGGAGCAATCTTATTGACAGATGATGCCAGAAAGAGAGTGCTTGACGAATGGCAGAAGCGAAAACAGGAACAGATAATACATCCATATTTAAAAGAAAAGATTCAGTGGGGAATGGTTCCTTATATGCAGGCAATGTTTTTGGCAAGATATTTACGTGGAGACATTGATGCATATCCGCCATTTTTGTGGAAATAGAGGTGATATTTTGCTTGTATTGATTACATATGATGTTAATACAGAAAATGAAGCAGGAAAGAGCAGACTTCGTAAAGTAGCAAAACAATGTGTAAACTATGGAGTACGAGTACAAAATTCTGTTTTTGAATGTAGTGTAGATGGTGCCCAGTGTCGCATGCTGAAAGGAAAACTACAGGAAATTATAGACGAAGAAAAAGACAGCATTCGTATTTATTATTTAAACGATAAACAAAAACAGAAAATAGAATGTCTGGGTGTAAAAAAAGGAATATCAGTAGAAAATACGCTGATATTTTAAAGCGGTGCGGATCATAAGCGAACATGAAAAAGCGGATGATTCGCACCGGGAAATACAATATTTTTTGTGTTACATGAAATAATTATTGTAGTGTTGATGGGATTTTATAGATACTATGCAATAATTATTACAGATAAGTATAAGGATAATTGTGCATTTTTGCCGTCGCTCCTCTTGTAGGAGCGTGGATTGAAATATCAAGCTTACAGAGGAAGAAGAGCAGGCTATCCTGTCGCTCCTCTTGTAGGAGCGTGGATTGAAATAAAATCAAATGTATGAAATGCGGAACAGAACTTCCAAGTCGCTCCTCTTGTAGGAGCGTGGATTGAAATTAGTATCAGCGCATCCGGGTGCCAGATATGATAAGTCGCTCCTCTTGTAGGAGCGTGGATTGAAATACATATCCGAATGGCACGTTGAACGATTTTAAGCGTCGCTCCTCTTGTAGGAGCGTGGATTGAAATTATTAAAATCTTAAGTAATAAGTTCCGCCAAATGTCGCTCCTCTTGTAGGAGCGTGGATTGAAATGTCCAATAAGTACCATCATCCCTTTTCAGCGGTGTCGCTCCTCTTGTAGGAGCGTGGATTGAAATAAATTCAATCACCCACACCCAAGGTGAGGCATTCGTCGCTCCTCTTGTAGGAGCGTGGATTGAAATACATGGTCCGTGGCGAAAAGGAATGGTAAATAAGGTCGCTCCTCTTGTAGGAGCGTGGATTGAAATCAGACATGAATGGCTGGGAGTGTACGGTTGGCATGTCGCTCCTCTTGTAGGAGCGTGGATTGAAATCATTTTTCCAATTTGCATAACCATATTGTCCTGTGGTCGCTCCTCTTGTAGGAGCGTGGATTGAAATAAGTGCACAAGCAAGTGCATCCACAAGAATTGTGTCGCTCCTCTTGTAGGAGCGTGGATTGAAATAATGACCTTGTGCCAGAAATGACTAGCCGATTCGTCGCTCCTCTTGTAGGAGCGTGGATTGAAATAGTTTTTCATAAATTTATATCCTGGTACTCTGATGTCGCTCCTCTTGTAGGAGCGTGGATTGAAATAAAATCAGATCTGCCATATTTTGAGGAAGTCCGACGTCGCTCCTCTTGTAGGAGCGTGGATTGAAATATCAAATCACCGAAAAAGACATTTTGGATAAAACGTCGCTCCTCTTGTAGGAGCGTGGATTGAAATTTAATTACATATATTATAATACTAGTGCATAATCAGTCGCTCCTCTTGTAGGAGCGTGGATTGAAATAAAAATAGTCGATAAAACACCACTAGTTCTTGATGTCGCTCCTCTTGTAGGAGCGTGGATTGAAATTTGACATTGTACGTACAAGTTGTATAATAAAATGTCGCTCCTCTTGTAGGAGCGTGGATTGAAATTATTAGAGCATTTAATAAAAACATAGTTACTCTTGTCGCTCCTCTTGTAGGAGCGTGGATTGAAATTAAACGATATAGGTATTGGTGGTTTTGCTTCTCTTGTCGCTCCTCTTGTAGGAGCGTGGATTGAAATCAAAAAGAGTAACAAAGAAATCATTAGAAAGAATGTCGCTCCTCTTGTAGGAGCGTGGATTGAAATAATTCATGAAGAGTGTGACGAGATGGCAGGTGTGGTCGCTCCTCTTGTAGGAGCGTGGATTGAAATCAATATTCATATAACATTACAATTTAGGGATAAAAGTCGCTCCTCTTGTAGGAGCGTGGATTGAAATTTTCTAGTTCAACCAACTCTTTAATATCAGATAATGTCGCTCCTCTTGTAGGAGCGTGGATTGAAATATATCCGTTTTGTTTGCTTAGTGAAAAATACCCGTCGCTCCTCTTGTAGGAGCGTGGATTGAAATCATTTGCAAATTGCAACCTCACCTCATCTCCGCCGTCGCTCCTCTTGTAGGAGCGTGGATTGAAATACTCCATTTTAACGACAGACGGACGTGCAATTGCGTCGCTCCTCTTGTAGGAGCGTGGATTGAAATAAATCTTAAATTGTCAAATAATGAACTGTCATAATGTCGCTCCTCTTGTAGGAGCGTGGATTGAAATTCTGATTTTGGCTCAAAGAAAACTAGAAAAATGGTCGCTCCTCTTGTAGGAGCGTGGATTGAAATTTTAGATGTTTTAGCGACTTATAAAGAACAAATAGTCGCTCCTCTTGTAGGAGCGTGGATTGAAATTGTCTATTTTTTGGAGTGTGACGTAAAAGTTTATGGTCGCTCCTCTTGTAGGAGCGTGGATTGAAATTAGTGATGATTGTATTTTTTCTGTAAGTGGTGGTGTCGCTCCTCTTGTAGGAGCGTGGATTGAAATAATGTAGACAAAGCGGAGTTTGCCGGAAAGAGGGGTCGCTCCTCTTGTAGGAGCGTGGATTGAAATACAGTTTATGAGTGGTATCATGACAGAAAAAAGTAGTCGCTCCTCTTGTAGGAGCGTGGATTGAAATAAATGTGTAAATACAGTGAACGCCATAATTGATAAGTCGCTCCTCTTGTAGGAGCGTGGATTGAAATGACTATGCAGAAATTTTCGTATTCGCATACAAAAGTCGCTCCTCTTGTAGGAGCGTGGATTGAAATATGAAAATCAGTATATGGAAAATCGTTTATAAAGTCGCTCCTCTTGTAGGAGCGTGGATTGAAATATCAGCTTTATGTTGTGAAATTGTCAAACCCTCGTCGCTCCTCTTGTAGGAGCGTGGATTGAAATAAAACAAGACTATTTATCACATCTTCATCAGTCGTCGCTCCTCTTGTAGGAGCGTGGATTGAAATAATTAATATGAGAACAAATGGAAAGAAGGTGATGGTCGCTCCTCTTGTAGGAGCGTGGATTGAAATAGCACGGACTGAACCAGAGCCAGCTTGCAAAAGGTCGCTCCTCTTGTAGGAGCGTGGATTGAAATTGGGAGCTGATAAGCCTATCAGCTTAAAATCTTGTCGCTCCTCTTGTAGGAGCGTGGATTGAAATATTTTCAACTATTATTGACCTATCAGAGAATTCATGTCGCTCCTCTTGTAGGAGCGTGGATTGAAATTAAAGAGGTGTGATATGAGTAAAAAAGTAACAACGGTCGCTCCTCTTGTAGGAGCGTGGATTGAAATTATGTATGATTTAATTATTAATTATAAAAATTATTGTCGCTCCTCTTGTAGGAGCGTGGATTGAAATTGTAAAGTTTACGCGCTTCGAGTGGAGTTGAATAACGTCGCTCCTCTTGTAGGAGCGTGGATTGAAATAGAATTTAAAACAATGGGTGCAAAACGTTATTGCGTCGCTCCTCTTGTAGGAGCGTGGATTGAAATCGTCTGTCATAATTTCAGCAATATCCTCAAGTGAGTCGCTCCTCTTGTAGGAGCGTGGATTGAAATTAGTACCTATTGAAACATAATTTATTTTTTCCCGTCGCTCCTCTTGTAGGAGCGTGGATTGAAATATAATAATCGTGAATATTGGCTAGGAATCGCAGAGTCGCTCCTCTTGTAGGAGCGTGGATTGAAATGTTACCTAACGGAACACATGAACTAATTAAGATTGTCGCTCCTCTTGTAGGAGCGTGGATTGAAATTAAAGAGGTGTGATATGAGTAAAAAAGTAACAACGTCGCTCCTCTTGTAGGAGCGTGGATTGAAATAGATTATCGCCCAAAAGGGTCATTGTGCTGTTTGGTCGCTCCTCTTGTAGGAGCGTGGATTGAAATTCCACGGTTCGCCCACGATCTACCGTCCGCAGTCAAAGTCGCTCCTCTTGTAGGAGCGTGGATTGAAATATCCAAAAGAAACAGAGTACATTGGGAGAATGCCGTCGCTCCTCTTGTAGGAGCGTGGATTGAAATTAAAACCACATCAGTATTAAATACGCTTGTTTTTGTCGCTCCTCTTGTAGGAGCGTGGATTGAAATAACATGGCGCAGAACACTTGCGCATTACAGAACACGTCGCTCCTCTTGTAGGAGCGTGGATTGAAATATAAAGGTGCTACCTTAGAAGCCATCTGCGGTATGGTCGCTCCTCTTGTAGGAGCGTGGATTGAAATCTTAGAGACAAAAACAATATCTATTCCTTGGATGTCGCTCCTCTTGTAGGAGCGTGGATTGAAATAATGTTAGGATATAACACTTCAAATTCTCCACAATGTCGCTCCTCTTGTAGGAGCGTGGATTGAAATCACCCATAACATAGGCATAAGTTTCACCAATAAGGTCGCTCCTCTTGTAGGAGCGTGGATTGAAATCGTTAACTGTTTTTGTCGGTGATAAATGATAAGGTCGCTCCTCTTGTAGGAGCGTGGATTGAAATTTGTAATATTTTTTACCATGTTACTCTCCTTTTAGTCGCTCCTCTTGTAGGAGCGTGGATTGAAATTTTGCTCTTCGGAGTATACCCAAGCACGCTTTCGGTCGCTCCTCTTGTAGGAGCGTGGATTGAAATTTAGGGTTTACCCCAAGAAAAGCAGATAAATAAAGTCGCTCCTCTTGTAGGAGCGTGGATTGAAATTTAAAATCTACATCAATCTTCTGTGTGTCGAATGTGTCGCTCCTCTTGTAGGAGCGTGGATTGAAATCCAAGGTTTTAATGTAAGAGGGTGCTGCTCTTTAGTCGCTCCTCTTGTAGGAGCGTGGATTGAAATTTATAAACATGGCTTGCCGGGATCTTAAGTCCCGTCGCTCCTCTTGTAGGAGCGTGGATTGAAATATGAAGAGCTGCGGACTTGATCCAGATGATCATCGTCGCTCCTCTTGTAGGAGCGTGGATTGAAATTTCAATTGGCAAAGCTTTTGAAGCAAGAGGTCATGGTCGCTCCTCTTGTAGGAGCGTGGATTGAAATATTGATAAGGTACTTCCAACCGCAAAAGAAATTGTCGCTCCTCTTGTAGGAGCGTGGATTGAAATATTAGTTAATCCACAATGAATTGCAGCATAACTAGTCGCTCCTCTTGTAGGAGCGTGGATTGAAATCATTGGTTTTGAAAAATCTTTTGCGACCTCTTCGGTCGCTCCTCTTGTAGGAGCGTGGATTGAAATTTTATTTATCTCATATGGTTTTGCTTCTGACTGGTCGCTCCTCTTGTAGGAGCGTGGATTGAAATTCCAGTCCGTCCATTGCCTTAAGCTGATCGGAGAGTCGCTCCTCTTGTAGGAGCGTGGATTGAAATTCTGAAATAGCTTTCTGGTGGTATCGCGTGATCCGTCGCTCCTCTTGTAGGAGCGTGGATTGAAATATGTTTTATATACCACCACAGAAAATCGTCTTCCCATGTCGCTCCTCTTGTAGGAGCGTGGATTGAAATACGTACATCCGATATAATGCTTAGGGTTTACGGTCGCTCCTCTTGTAGGAGCGTGGATTGAAATTTGCGGATGTAAAGCTCTGTGATATCCGTCATAGTCGCTCCTCTTGTAGGAGCGTGGATTGAAATCTGATGTATCGTATGACTACGTTTTACCAAGACAGGTCGCTCCTCTTGTAGGAGCGTGGATTGTATTTCTAATAGGACAGGTAGGACTTTTTCTTATGTTGTTAATTAACATACTTTGACGTTAAAAAATATCTGTCAAATAAAGCTATTTATATGATATCATAGATATTATAAAGAAATCCTATTTGATGCTTTTACATAGTTTTCAATCAAATGACGTAATTTGTCAGAGACGGTACACATTTACAATTTGGAAGGATGAGTAAGTATTATTCGATAGTTGAGAATAATAGGGCAGTAGCTTGGCGAAAAGATAATAATTATCATTGTTTATAGGAGAATGCCATATATGAAAAAAGTGGGAAGTTATGCATTGCTGGCATTATTGCTAATCAGTATGCTATCAGGATGCAGCCAACAAAATACAGCGAATCAAACTGAAAGTGAGGTATCAGAAGCACAAATGCAGGAGAATAGCGAAAATATAGAAACAGAAAAAATGCAGGATACAGAAAAGATCCAGAATACAGAGAAAATCCAGGATACAGAAAAAAATGAAAACACAGAGAAGTTATCTCCTTTTGAAATGCATGGCGCATTGCATGTAGAAAATGGAAAGTTGACCGATCAGCATGGCGATGTAGTGCAGCTTTATGGAATGTCTACGCATGGAATTGCATGGTTTCCGCAATATGTGAATTCGGATGCTTTTCGTACACTTCGGGATGATTGGAATACAAATTGCATACGTTTGGCAATGTATACGGCGGAAAATGGAGGATATTGTTCTGGCGGAGATAAAGAGCAATTAAAACAGCTTGTTAAGGATGGAGTTTCCTATGCAACAGATTTAGGAATGTATGTGATTGTGGACTGGCACATTTTAAGTGATGGTGATCCAAATCAGAATAAAGATGAGGCAATCGCTTTCTTTAAAGAGATGGCAGAGACTTTTACTAATAATGACAATGTGCTTTATGAGATTTGTAATGAGCCAAATGGTGGTACTTCATGGGAAAGTATCAAAGCGTATGCAGAGGAAGTAATGCCAGTCATTAGAGAAAAAAGACCGGATGCGGTAATTCTGGTAGGAACTCCGACATGGAGTCAGGAGATTGATAAAGCGGCAGAGTCGCCATTAGAAGATAAAAATGTTATGTATACTTTACATTTTTATGCAGGAACACATAAGGATGATTTGCGCAATCGGCTGGAAAGCTATGCACAAAATGGTCTGCCAATTTTTGTGAGTGAGTTTGGAATGTGTGATGCTTCAGGAAATGGTGCGAATGACTTTGAATCTACTACGAAATGGTTGGATTTATTAAACAAGTATCAGATAAGCTTTATGTGTTGGAATTTGGCAAATAAAGATGAGAGCAGCAGTGTGTTTAGAGCAAATAGCACAAAAATTTCTGATTGGACAGAAGAAGATTTAAGTGAAGCAGGACAATGGATAAAAGCTTACTTCAAAAATAGAAGTTATCAATAAAATTTCATAAAAACACAATACAAAAAGGAGTCCCCATGCAATCATACAACGACCTACAATCACAATTAAAAACAATAGACCATAAAAGTTACCCATTATACAAATCCCTGCGTGGAAGTTACCAGTTCCCCAAATACATATTGTCAATTGACCATGTGCAGGGCGATCCGTTTGCGGCACCATCGGATGTGAGGGTGACAGTAGATACGAAGGCAGCCGGATTCCCGGCATTTGCAATGAAAGATAAGCTGACAAGAACCGCGTTGGCGGATGAACTGCTTCGCAATTTTGCGGCAAAAGTGAATCAGTTCAACTTTAAAGCGAAGGGATCCGGGAAAAGCGGGCTGATCTCAGTGACACACTGCGGACAGGAAGTGCTGCAGAGGACAGCATGTGAAATCAGTGAAAAAGAGATCACCGCCAGATTTGCAGTCGGGTTTCCTGCAAATGGAAGAACGATTAATGCAAAAGAACTCGAAAAAATCTTATTTGAATATCTGCCACAGTGCGTGGAGCAGTCTTTTTATTATAAAAATCTGAATGCGCAAAAAGTAAAAGAGGCTGTGGAACTGGCAGAAGATCAGCAGGCAATCCGTGAGAAGCTGCTAGAACTTGGGCTGGCTGCGTTTGTGGCGGATGACTCTGTGCTGCCAAGGGAGAGCGGTATCTCTTCCAAGCCAATGAAGCAGTCTGTAAAATTTGTTTCTCCGGAAACAATGCGTGTGACATTAGAACTGCCGCACCGGGGGAAGATTACAGGAATGGGAGTTCCCAAAGGGATCACCATGATCGTAGGCGGCGGTTATCATGGAAAATCTACACTTTTAAATGCGTTGGAATTAGGCGTATACAATCATATTGCCGGAGATGGCAGGGAATATGTGATCGCAGATGAAACGGCACAAAAGCTCCGCTCTGAGGACGGAAGATTTATCAAAAATGTAGATATTTCCATGTTTATCAATGATCTTCCAAACGGCAGGGATACGAAGGATTTTTCGACTGCTGATGCGAGTGGAAGCACGTCCCAGGCGGCTGGCATCGTGGAAGCGGTTGAGGCTGGCAGCAGACTGCTTTTGCTGGATGAGGATACTTCTGCAACCAATTTTATGGTGCGGGATGCGTTTATGCAGAAAGTGGTAAGCCCGGACAAAGAGCCGATCACACCGTTTTTATCCAGAGCAGAGGATCTGTATGAAAAAGCAGGAATTTCTACCATTCTGGTTGCGGGAAGTTCGGGAGCATTTTTCCACATTGCAGACACTGTGATCCAGATGGATCAGTATGAACCTGTGGATATCACAGAGAAAGCAAAGAACCTGTGTGGACAATTTCCAATCATGCAGGAGACAGCAAAACCATTTGTTTTACCGGATAGCCACCGTGTCATGGAAAAAGACAGGAATGGAGCGGTAAAACGCAGGGACTACCGGAGCGGAGAAGTGAAAAAAGGCGAGCCGGAGCGCTTGAAGGTAAAGACGCTTGGTGTGGATGGCTTTATGCTTGGAAAACAGAATGTCGACCTGCGCTATATCGAGCAGTTGATCGACAGCGAGCAGACGGCGGCACTGGGACTGCTTTTGAAATATACTGTGGAACATCTGGTGGATGGAAAGCGTACCATTTCAGAAACGGCACAGTGGTTAGAACATAAGTTAGAGCAGGAAGGAATGGTATTTGCCGCAGAGCATGGCGTTATCTCCGGTGGATACGCAATCCCAAGAATTCAGGAGATTTATTCCTGCCTGAATCGCTATCGGGTGTAAATAATTGTGAATAAGAAAGGAGCCTGCCATGCGTCCAACAATCAAAAAACAGAATATAAAAACTCTATTGGAAACAAAGTTTATCAAAGTATTTGATCTTCAGTATGCCGAGGGCAGACATTACTATAATGCAACAAGACGGAGCGCAGATGATCTTGTGGCAGTGAAGTCTACGGAAGAATTTCAAAATATGCTTCCAGATGCGGTGAGCTGCATCACGATCTGGAATCCATCCAACGGTGAGCCAAAACTGTTGTTGAACCGTGAATTCCGGTATCCGGCAGGACAATTTCTGTTAAGTGTCCCGGCGGGACTGATTGATCCGGCAGATAAGGTGGAAGATGAACCATTGCTTGTGACTGCAAAAAGAGAACTGAGGGAAGAGACCGGAATAGAGGTTTTGGATACGGATGAACTGGAAGTGGTCAATCCATGCCTTTTCAGCACACCGGGAATGACAGATGAGAGCAATGCGCTTGTGAAAATCGTGTTAAACCGGGATACTCTGACAGGTATGTCACAGGACGGTGCAGAGGGAAGCGAGTGTTTTGACGGCTTTTCTTTTCTGACAAAAGAGCAGGCGCAGAAAATTTTAAAGGACGGTGTTGATGAGTACGGCATTTTCTATTCCGTGTATACATGGACAGCATTGACCTATTTTGTGGCAGATATGTGGAATCGAAACCCTATTTACAAATGCATAAAAAAATAGGATAATAGCTGTGAAAATAACAACATATTCTTTATAAGAAGAAACAGCATTCCAAGAATGCAAAGCCATTCGAAAGGTATAAAGTATTTTTGGATTGCAAAGCATCGGAAAGATGTTTTAGAAGGTAATACATATGGAAATTGAGAGATTAGGTGAAAATAAGATCAGATGTGCACTGTCTGAAGAAGAAATCCGTGAAATGGGATACAATATTGATGAGATTATTGGAAATACCGAGGTGACGCAGGAGTTTATGCGTGCGGTGGTGGAACTGGTAGAGGAGCAGGGCAATATCAGTATGCAGAATATTTCACCGGTAGTGAAGGCAGAACTTTTGCAGGATCACAGCATGGCGATCACGTTTGGCGGAGATTCCGAGATGAGTTTTAAGAATCTTGTGGATACGGTCGGACAGCTGATGAACCAGCTCGCACCGGAAAAATTATCAGAATTTCGGCAGATGAATAAAGAGGAAAAACAGAGTGCTATCGATGATTTCCTCGAAAAATATAAGGCAAAGCACAGCCAGGATGCAAAAAAGACAGAGACAGAAGATGCAAATGGTACTGAGCAGAAAGAGGACAATGAAATTTTTGAGACATCGGTTCCGTTTAGTCTGGAGTTTTCCAGTCTGGATGAAATGCTGCGATTGATCCGTCTGGCACCATTTACAGAAAAAATGCCTACAAGCAGTCTTTATAAATTCCAGCAAAAATACTATCTTGTGATGGATCTGATCCATTTTTCAAGGGAAGAATTACGGCCATTTGCGTTTACAATTGTAGAATATAACAATTGCCGTTATGCTGAGGTCGGACAAATTGCATTTATAAAAGAACACGGAAAATGTATTGTAGAAAATGAGGCACTGCAAACGCTGATGCAATTGTAAAAAGTGATGAAAATTTTTCAGGCAATAGACAAATGTGCCAAATGTCAGAAAAAATATTGTTACTTTTGCCGATGAATTTCATGCGCTAAAATCTACCATATATGCTATTATAGTTGAGGCGCACGTACGAGATATAGTGCACTGCAAATGAAAATATGTTATGTGGGAGATTGGTTATGAGCAGAGAGCAGCTTTTAGAACTTGAAGATGTGAAGAGAAGTTTACTGGTACAGGCATACCGTATGAAACAGGAGCATCCGCATATGTCGCCGGTTGGAATTGAGATGGAGATGTATTCTGCTTTGATGGCTGAAGTAAAAGAGATCACAACGAGAATCCAGATGAGCGCAGAGGCATAGGTGACAACCAATAAGTTTTTCGGGCAGGCTTTTTCAGAGATGAAAGAACCTGCCTTTATTATGACAGAAAATACGATTTGAGTTTCTGTCAATAGATGATTGAAAAAAGAGGAGAACAACCATGAATTTTGCAGAGAGAAGAAAACAGGTTTTTGAGAAAATGGAGAGACAGTCAGCGTTGATCTTATTTTCCGGGATTGAGAGCCATGTGAGTGCAGATGAATATGCACCATTTGAGGCAGACAGAAACTTTTTTTATCTGACAGGATTAAGAAGAGACCATATGATTCTTTTGATGAAAAAGACATTGAAAGAGGAGCAGGTGATTCTATTTATCGAAGAAGCAGACCCGACACAGGAGCGCTGGTACGGAAGAAAAGTGACAGTGGATGAGGCAAAAGAGATTTCCGGTATCGATAATGTGATGTTTTTAGATTCTTTTGAGGGCGCTGTTGACCGCATGATGGCAAGGGAAGATATCGACAGCCTGTATTTTGACTGTTACAGATATCAGTTTGAGGACATGCCGGATTACAATATGATCAAAGCAAAAGAATTTGCGGAAAAATATCCGGGACATGCAGTGAAAAATATTTCGCAGGTGATCGCAGAACTGCGTATGCAAAAAGACGGGGATGAAGTAGCACTTGTGCGGGAGGCGATCGGCATTACCGATAAAGCATTGCAGTATGTGATGAAACATTTAGAGCCGGGAATGGCAGAATATCAGGCACAGGCTGATTTTGAATACATGATCCGCTATAACGGAGCGGAGGGAACTGCATTCCCTACCATCGCAGGAAGCGGTGCGAACGGAACCATGCTTCACTACGACACAAACCTTGACATTTGTGAGGATGGTTCTTTACTGCTGATGGATCTCGGGGCAAAATACCGCGGATACTGCGCAGATATCACAAGAACTTATCCGGTAAACGGAACATACACAGAGCGCCAGAGACAGGTTTACGACATTGTTTTAGCTGCAAACCGTGAGGTTGCAAAGACTGCAAAACCGGGCATGACGTTAAAAGAGTTAAATGAGATTGCAAAGAAAGTGCTTGCAGCAGGCTGCATGAAACTCGGTCTGATCGAAAAAGAGGACGAGATTGATACTTATTATATGCATGGCGTATCCCATCATCTTGGAATCGATGTGCATGATGTCACAGCGGCTTGCAATGAAACATTACAACCGGGTGCCATCATTACTGATGAACCGGGACTCTACATTGACGAATGGGAGATTGGAATCCGTATCGAGGATGATCTTCTGATCACAGAGAACGGCTGTGAGTGTCTCTCAGAGGCAATTATCCGTGATCCGGACGAGATTGAGGCATTTATGAAAGACAGATAGAAATGAGGCAGAAATGAGTTGACCATTTCCGGTCACGATTATATAATAGCAATGGAAATTTTTTAGGAGGTGACATTCATGGACAGTTGTGATAGTGCGGGGCGAAAGAACAAAACCGATGGATTTTCTGAATGCTTTGGCACAGGGCAGATGTCTGTGGGCGTCTGACCTCTGTGATAATAGAATATGCCTTCTGAAACCACCGGTTTACATGCCTATACAATAGAGTGCACGCTTCGCGGACAATCTATTGTCATGAACTATAACAGCAGGAACTTACACATGCTGCTTGGAAGTAAAGCGGTGGTTTTTTATGCCCTTTTTTCAGGGAGAACAGGAGGCAGAAATGCAAAAAGAAGTATTAAAAGAACCGACTTATGTAGAAGAATTATTAACATTATTCCGAAGCAATCTTGGAAAAGAAGAATTGCTCGAAAAAATCTCCGATTATCATGAGAGCGACATTGCGGATGCAATGGAGCAGATGACACCGGAGGAAAGAAAAAAACTCTATCCGTTGCTTGGAGAGGAGTATATTGCGGAAATCCTTTCCTATACCGAGGATGCGGCAGAGTATTTGCAGGAGATCAACCTGGAAAATGCCGCCAGGGTCATTTCGGAGATGGATTCCGATGATGCGGTCGATGTTCTGGAGAATCTGGATGCGGACACTAAGACCAGGATCGTCGATCTGCTGGATGATGATGCGGAAAAAGATGTCAAACTGATTTTATCTTATGAAGATGATGAGATCGGTAGCAAAATGACAACGAATTTTATCGTCATAGGAAAGAATCTGAACATCCGTCAGGCAACGCATGAGCTGATCCGTCAGGCGGGAGAGAACGATAATATCTCAACGATCTATGTAGTAGATGAAAATGAGCAGTATTATGGAGCAATCGACTTAAAAGACCTGATCGTGGCAAGAGATTATCAGGATCTGGACAATCTGATCTCGACTTCCTATCCGTATGTGGGAGCACATGAGAAAATCAGTGAGTGTATCGAACGGTTAAAAGATTACGCAGAGGATTCCATTCCGGTATTGTCAGAGGAAGGAAAAATCTTAGGAGTCATCACAGCTTACGACATCGTGGAAGCCGTGGATGAAGAGATGGGAGAGGACTATGCGAAGTTAGCCGGTCTTACCGCGGAAGAAGATTTGGAGGAGACGACGTTTCAGAGTATGAAAAAACGTCTCCCGTGGCTGATCATCCTGCTGTTTTTGGGAATGGTGGTATCTTCGGTTGTTGGAATTTTTGAGACGGTCGTTGCAGTGATCCCGATTGTGATGTGTTTCCAGTCATTGATTTTAGATATGGCAGGAAATGTCGGAACCCAGTCGCTGGCTGTGACAATCCGTGTGCTGATGGATGAAAATTTAAACCGGAAAGATAAATTTGGACTGATTTTGAAAGAGATGCGCATTGGTTTTGCAAATGGACTGTTTCTTGGAATTATGGCATTTGTATTTATCGGGCTTTATGTGTGTTTCATAAAAGGAAATGCGCTTTCCTATTCGTTTTTGATCTCAGGCTGTGTGGGAGTTTCTTTAATGCTTGCGATGGTGATCTCGAGCCTTGTCGGAACAACGATCCCACTGCTTTTCCATAAGATCAAAGTCGATCCGGCGGTCGCGTCAGGACCACTTATCACAACCGTGAATGATCTGGTAGCAGTGGTTACTTATTATGGACTGGTCTGGCTGTTTATGATCAAATTATTGAAGATTTAACATTTTGTATAGGTAATCTTTACCTTTTCTTTAGAATAATCCATGTGTATTTTAAGAATGAACCGTTATACTCGTTAACAGTAAAAATGTTACAGAGTATAGCGGAGGTCATTCCAAATGAAATATATCACATTTACAATCCCATGTTACAATTCAGAAAATTATATGCGAAGATGTGTGGATTCACTTTTGGTGGGCGGCGAGGATGTCGAGATCCTCATTATTGACGATGGTTCTTCCGACCGGACAGGTGCGATCGCAGATGAATACGAAATGCTTTATCCAAACATTGTAAAAGCGGTGCATAAGCCAAACGGCGGTCATGGTTCCGGTGTGAACAAAGGGCTGGAGCTGGCGCATGGACTTTATTATAAAGTCGTGGATTCCGACGACTGGTTCGACCGTGATGCTTATCTGAAAATGTTAGATAAAATAAAAAGTTTTGAAGTCGCACAGTTCCCAGATCTGATCATCTGTAATTATGTGTACGATCATCTGGATGAGGGAATCCAGAAACCGATGAATTACAGAAATGTATTTCCAACTGAAAAAATGTGCAACTGGAACACAATCGGACATTTTCATCCATCGCAGTATTTGATTATGCATGCACTTATGTTTCAGACGAAAGTATTGAGACAGTCGGGGGTAAAACTGCCGGAGCACACGTTTTATGTGGATAACCTGTTTTCCTATCAGCCGCTTCCGTATGCGAAGAATCTCTACTACATGGATATTGACCTGTATCATTACTACCTTGGAAGGGAAGATCAGTCGGTCAACGAGAAAGTCCTGATGAAGCGTATCGACCAGCAGATCCGCGTGACAGAGCTTGTTGCAAAAAGTGTGGATTTAAGAGAAGTGAAAAAAATGTATCCAAAACTGGCCGTTTACATGATGCGCAATATTTCAATCATGTTGTCCATTTCTTCAATCCATCTTCTTCTGATCAAAACAGAGGAGGCGTTCCAGAAACGTAAAAGGATGTGGGAGCAGGTGAAGGATTATGACAGGATACTTTATTACCGGTTAAGATGTTCTACCTTAAGCGGTCTTACTTATCTGCCGGGAAGATTAGGTGGAAAAATCACAGTCGGCGGCTACCGCATGGCAAGAAAAATTTATCAGTTCCAGTGATAAGAAAAAAGTACAGAGGAATAAAGATATGGCACAGATTTATATTGCATTTGTAGATACACCGGGATTTTTTGCCGGAATGATACGGCAGGTCATCAAACAGAAGTACATTCATGTGGTTCTTTCGATGGATGCGGAACTTGAGGAGGCATACAGTGTGGGACGCAGAAATCCTGCGGTTCCGCTGTTTGCCGGATTTGAAAAAGAGGATAAAAGAAAAATCTTAACGGTGTTTCCAACGGCTGATTATATGGTGTGTAGTATTGAGTGTTCGCTTGCACAAAAGGAGGCAATCCGTCAGGAACTGCGTCTGGCTATGCAGGAAAGATTTCATTATCATTATGCAGTTGCAGGATTACCATTTATTTTGTGGAACATTCCATTTTACCAGGAAAACCATTACACCTGTTCTTCCTACGTGGCACGGGTATTAGAGGAGTACGGCGTCTGTCATTGGGAAAAACATTTTTCCCTTGTGACACCAAAGGATTTCATGGAAAAATTTGGACGGAAACGGATTTTTGAAGGAAGTTTGAGAGAATTAGTGGAAATGTCTGTGCAGGAAGAAACGGTTTGTGCTGTTGAAAAAATTGCGTAACAGTTCTGTCCAAAAAAGAGGAAAGGTGGCTACGTGGATATGAAAAAGAAAATCTTGCAGACAGTCTTGTTTCTTGGGATTATGTTTTTGACTTTTTATACGTTACTCCATGGACAGAATCTGTCAGAAATTTATCAGGCAGTAAAAAATATGTCAGTTCCGTACCTGATTGCAGCGGCAGGACTGGCGTTATTTTTTGTCTGCGCAGAGGGCAGCATGATCTGGTATCTGCTCACATCCATGCGAAAAAAAGCAGACAGTCAGACAACCGTTCTCTGTGTTGTTGGAAAAGAAAAGGTATGTTCTCTGTGGCGTTGTATCCAATATTCGTTTATTGGATTTTTTTATTCGGGCATCACACCATCCGCAACAGGTGGGCAGCCGGTGCAGCTTTATTATATGAACAAAGATGGAAACAAAGGTTCTGACAGTACCATAGTGCTTATGACGGTGGCAGTAATTTATAAATTTGTGTTGGTAGTTTTAGGTGTCGGAATGTTACTTTTTTGCGGCGGCGCATTGAAAACAGAGCTGCAGTCCTTTTTTCCATTATATTTGCTGGGGCTTGCGCTGAACACGGTTGCCGTTGCAGTTGTACTTGCCGCAATGCTTTTTCCACAGTGGATGATTGTCGTTTGGGCGTGGGTGGAAAAACAGTTTATCCGGCTCGACATCTGGAAAGCAAATCCACAGCGCATGGATAAGGTGCAGACATTTACGGGAAACTATAGAAATGCCGTGGATTGGCTGAAGCAGCATCCGGGAAAATTAATAGTGGTCATCGCCGTGACGTTTTTGCAGAGGTGTAGTGTATTTCTGCTTACTTATATGGTATATCTCGGACTTGGACAGGCGGGGACTTCCATACAGGAGGTAGTTCTATTACAGGCATCGGTCTACATTGCGGTGGATATGCTTCCGCTGCCGGGAGCGCAGGGAATCACCGAACTGATGTATCGGTCAGTCTTTGCACCGGTATTTTCTAAGGGCAGTCTGATCCCATCCATGCTGATCAGCAGGGGACTGAACTTCTATTTTCTTTTGTTGGCAGGAGCCGGGGTTACGGCTGCAAACCATTTTCTTGTAAAAAAGAAGATTTAAACTCTATTTGTAGGACACGGAGCAGCTCTTATGGCGGAAAAATAAAGATTTGATAAAGAAAGTATAAAAGATTCGGGAATATATTTTTTTCAAAAAAAGAATGTGTTAAAATAGAAAGCAATTTATGGAAAATAATCTATGGAAAAGATTTTTTGATCGAGAGGAAAAAGAGAAGTTATGAGCAATTTCAGGACAAAATATTTAAAAATTGCATGCAATCTGCTTTGGGCAGTGTTTTTATTGATTTTTGCGTTCACATTACTTCCAAAATTGCTGATCTATTTTATGCCGTTTGTGGTGGGAATGATTTTTGCGATGATCGCAAATCCGATGGTGAAGTTTCTGGAGAAACGGATCAAAATTAACCGGAAATATGGTTCGGTCATCATGATCGTGCTGGTCATCGGTCTGGTAGTGCTGGCCTGCTATGGCGCAGGGACAATCCTTGCAAAAGGAATCGGTGCATTTATGGCGTATCTGCCAACGATGTCTGCCAATGCCGGAACCGAATTTTCCGAGGCAATCGATCAGCTGCAGCAGCTGCTGGAAAAACTGCCATTTACGCAGAATGTGGATTTAAGCGCCATCGGAACTGCAATTCAGGATTTTTTGACAAATTTTGTGTCCAGCTCAGATTCTGCAACGCTTGGGGCAATCGGAGAATTTGCCAAAAGCCTGCCGGATATGATCGTTGGCATAGTCGTAGGACTGCTTGCAGCATATTTTTTTATTGCAGATAAAGACAAACTGATCACCGGGGTGGAGAAACATTTATCTGCCGGATTCCTTGCAAAAACAGAACGTATCTATAAACAGCTTGTGCATGCGGTAGGAGGCTATTTTAAAGCACAGTTTAAGATCATGGGCGTTATTTATGTCATTCTTCTGATCGGTCTTTTGATCCTCCGGGTAGATTTTGCATGGCTGATCGCCTTTGGCATTGCGTTTCTGGATATGCTTCCGGTGTTTGGAACGGGAACAGTGCTCTGTCCGTGGGCGGTTATCAAACTTTTTACCGGAGATTACAAGATGGCGGTCGGCATGATCGTTTTATATGTGGTCTCTCTTGTCGTGCACCAGATCGTACAGCCGAAGCTGATCGGCGATTCCGTAGGACTTGATCCGTTTGCATCGCTGTTATTCATGTTCATCGGTTACAGGGTGGGCAGTGTTGTGGGGATGATCCTTGCAATCCCGGTCGGTATGATCCTGATCAATCTGTATGAGGCGGGCGCATTCGATACACTGGTCTGGTGCGTTCGGGAAGTCGTGAATGATTTCAATAACTTCCGCAAGGTTGGCGGAGAGAAGAAATAAGAGCAGTGCGATTGGATTTTTTCAATCGCACTGCTCCTATTTTCGATTGAGGTTAAATCTGAAGCCAATACATCCGGTAAAAGTCTCAAAAAGTTTAAAGAACTGTTCTCGGATAAAAGGATAGATTTATTGATACCAGAATTATATATGATACGGTAGAAATGGCACATAAGCACAAAAATTATGAACTTCTTTATATGCTTGATGGTTCCTTTAATTTATTTATGGAAGGTACACATTCCGGCAGTACTTGGAAATGATGTATTTGTACATTTTTCGTCCTTAAAAGTGCTACGTAAATACATATTTACGTCCTTAATAATGTTGACACCAGCAGGGTACAATTTTATAATGCAGATATATGGAAATAATTTAATGGATGCTTATAGAATATAGGAGTTGGAGGAAGGCTCATGGAACGATTTGCATTATCACGAATGAAAGAATGGAAAGAAAATGAAAATAGAAAACCATTGATTATCCGCGGGGCAAGACAGGTCGGAAAAACATGGATCATGAAGACATTTGGTCAACAGTATTTTGAGAAGACAGCCTATGTTAATTTTGATAATAACGCCCGTATGAAACAGGTATTCGAAGGAGATTTAGACATTGAAAGACTGGTTTTATCGATCAGTGCTGAGACAGGAGTTTCTATTGAGGCAGAGAATACGCTGATCATTTTCGACGAAGTTCAGGAAGTACCAAAAGCACTTACATCATTAAAGTATTTTTATGAAAATGCACCTCAGTATGCAATTGTTGCAGCAGGATCACTTCTTGGAGTTGCATTACACCAAGGTACGTCATTTCCAGTTGGGAAGGTAGATTTTCTTGATTTGTATCCGCTTAATTTCAGGGAATTTTTGTGCGCAATGGGAGAGAAACAATTTGTTTCCATGTTAGACAGTTGTGATACGCAGATGGTAACAGTGTTCAAAACAAAATATATAGAACGTTTAAGGGAATACTATTTTGTAGGTGGGATGCCAGAGGTGGTAAAAGATTTTTCGGAAAAAAAGGATTATAATCGTGTTCGTGCGATTCAGAAAAATCTTATTAACTATTATCAGCAGGATTTTTCAAAACATGCTGAAATAAAGCTTGTTCCAAGACTGAATCTTGTGTGGAATTCGATTCCGATGCAGCTTGCAAAAGAGAATAAAAAATATATTTATGGACAGGTACGCGAGGGGAGCAGGGCAAAGGATTTTGAGCTGGCTATTCAATGGTTATTGGATTGTGGATTGATTCATAAAGTACAGCGGATTCAAAAACCGGATCTTCCATTGAAAGCATATATTGATTTTGATGCTTTTAAGCTTTTTTTAGTGGATATTGGATTGCTCATAGCGATGACAGATCTGGATGCAAAAGTGATTATAGAAGGAAATAAGATTTTTACTGAATTTAAGGGAGCACTGACAGAGCAGTATATATTGCAGCAGTTAATATCAGATGTCGGAGTGATACCTTACTATTATTCAACGCAAAATTCCAAGGGAGAGATTGATTTTTTAGTTCAGGGAAAAACATCTGTTATTCCAATTGAAGTAAAGGCGGAAGAAAATCTGAAAGCAAAGAGTTTGAAAGCTTTTTGTGAAAAGTATCAACCATCTTATGCAGTCCGAACATCAATGTCGGATTATAGAGAGCAGGATTGGATGACGAATATTCCTCTTTATGCAGTAAAGTGGATTAAAAATTATGTCAACCAATAAAATAAAAAGAAGATAAAAACCAGGACACATACCAGATAATGCGTAATAGCATCAGAGGTATGTGTCCTTTTTTAGGTAAATATAGTTTTTACAGTAATTCCATATTAATGGATTTTTCCGTAAATCCGTAATTACAGTACATCTCGTAAGCGGCCTGATTTTTAGCATTTACTTGAAGTTCAATGCCATCCAGCCTTTTTTTTGCTTTTATCTCTTTTACTTTTTCAAAGAAAAGATGTCCGACACCCATGCCGCGGTAAGGTTCGTCAACCGCCATTGTGTCGATAAAAACAATGTCCCGTGTCACCTGTGCAGGAGATTCAATATGCCGGAAGATAAGTTCTAAAATTCCGATCACATTTCCTTCATTTTCTGCAATATAGAAAGTATCGCCTTTTACGATTTCCTCAAATACTGCCTTTGGCAGAAGCGCATCATTGGGTTTGTAAATATCGGGACGCCAGTTTATATGAAGCGCCTGCCCCTGATTTAAGATGCGCACGACGGAGTCATAGTCGCTCATTTGTGCATTTCTTATGATACAGTTCATTATTTTACGATTACTTTCACAAATTTCTTTTTACCACGTTTTACAACAAGTCCATCTGCTCCAAAGGAATCTGCATTGTAAGCTGTCTTGATATCGGTTACTTTCTCGTCTGCAACTGAGACACCGCCCTGTTCTACGGCACGTCTTGCGTCGGAACGGGATGGAGCGAGCTCTGTTTTTACGAGAAGAGACAGGATATCCATATCGCCGTCTGCAAAATCAGCAGAGGATAACTCTACCGTTGGCATATGTGCGGAATCTCCGCCACCGGCAAAAAGTGCGTGGGAAGCTTCTCTTGCTTTTGATGCTTCCTCTTCCCCGTGAACTAATTTGGTCAGCTCGAATGCAAGGATTTCTTTTGCCTGATTAAGCTGTGCACCTTCCCAGCTTTCCATTGCATCGATTTCCTCTAATGGAAGGAAAGTCAGCATACGGATACATTTTAATACGTCAGAGTCTGCCACGTTTCTCCAGTACTGGAAGAAGTCGAATGGAGAAGTTTTCTCAGGATCAAGCCATACAGCGCCGGACTGGGTTTTTCCCATCTTTTTTCCCTCAGAATTTAAAAGAAGGTTGATGGTCATAGCGTAAGCGTCTTTTCCGAGTTTACGGCGGATCAGCTCGGTACCACCTAACATGTTGCTCCACTGGTCATCGCCGCCGAACTCCATGTTGCAGCCGTATTTCTGGTATAAGGTGTAGAAATCGTAGCTCTGCATGATCATGTAGTTGAACTCCAGGAAACTTAAGCCTTTCTCCATACGCTGTTTGTAGCACTCAGCAGTGAGCATACGGTTTACAGAGAAATGAGCACCAACTTCACGGAGAACGTCGATGTAATTTAAGTCCATGAGCCAGTCAGCGTTATTTACCATTAATGCTTTTCCATCGGAGAAGTCGATGAAACGGCTCATCTGTTTCTTGAAGCAGTCACAGTTGTGCTGGATGGTTTCCGGTGTCATCATCTGACGCATGTCGGTACGTCCGGACGGATCACCGATCATTGCGGTACCGCCACCGATTAAAGCGATTGGTTTGTTTCCAGCCATCTGGAGACGTTTCATGAGGCAGAGTGCCATGAAATGTCCTACGTGAAGGCTGTCTGCTGTCGGATCAAATCCGATATAAAAAGTTGCTTTTCCGTTGTTGATCAAATCTTTGATCTCTTCTTCGTCTGTTACCTGCGCGATAAGACCGCGGGCAACTAATTCGTCGTATAATGTCATTTTACTGGGTTCCTTTCTTTTTTTGAGTGAACGATTAAAATCCGCAGTGCCCACTCGAGAGCGAAGCTCTCTCGTTCGCGGGCTTCGCCCTATCGTCTAAGAAAATCACAAAATGCATTGTGCAAGCACAGCATTTTGTTCTTTCCTCAGACGGCACTGCTCATTTAATACGCGCAAAAACCCCCGTCCTAATAAAAGGACGAGGGTTAAACTCGTGTTACCACCTTAATTCATAAGCAGTTCACACTGCTTACCTTCGTGAGTGTCCGACAACACTCCGGCGCGGTTAACGTGCGCCACTACGTCACAGCCTACTATTGCAAGATATCGAATGATCAAAAACAAATTCGGTGTGAAGCTCGGGGATGTATTCGAATTAAGATTCCGATGCGCCTCTCATCAGCCGGCAGCTTTCTGTATCTTCCGCTTAACTGTACTTCTTCCCGTCAAAGCCTGTGTTCTGCTTCAATTAACGCTATTATAAGCATGAAAAAAATGATTTGTCAAGGAAAAAGAAAATTTATTGACCTAATAATAAAACAACACAGTCGCAGCTTCCCAATAAAAGCGTAGCACTTTCTCCGTTTTTGTTTAAAATTTCATCCGCAGCTTTTCCATTGGTGAGAAGTACACGGTCAGCCTGTTTTTCAAGCGGCAGTGTCACGGTATCTGTGCCGAAATTTCCGGCAACCAGAATGCGTTGTCCGGTTTCTTCGTTGGTGCGGTAGTATGCAAACATATGGTCCACATCTTCATAAGCAGCGGCAAACGTTCCGTAAGTGAAGGTTTCCACGTATTCCGGTGCTTTGCGGAGTGCGATCAGTTCTTTGTAAAAAGAGAGAACGGAATCTGACCGGTTCAGCTGGTCTGTTACATTGATCTTTGTATAGTTTGGATTCTCCGCAAGCCAGGGGGTTCCGGTGGTGAAACCGCCGTGCAGGGAATTGTCCCACTGCATAGGGGTTCTTGCATTGTCACGGCTGTTTTCATAGCAGGCGTGAAGTGCTGCCTCTTTCGAACATCCGGCATTTAAAGCAGCCTGATACTGATCTTTGGTGCTGATGTCATCGTATTCGGAAATATCGTTTCGGACACAGTTTGTCATGCCGATTTCCTGTCCCTGATAGATAAAAGGAATTCCGCGCAGTAAAAAGTAAGTAGCTGCAAGCATTTTCACACCAGCTTCATTTCTGGCGTGTGCAGGCAGATAATGTGTAGCACCTCGTGGCGCATCATGGTTTTCGATAATATTTGCCTCAAAGCCAACGGTAAGGTCAGCTTTCTGGGTGTCAAAAAGCGCAGTGCGCCACCGGTTGAAATCAAGGGCAGGAGCATCATACCAGCCGTGTTCCCCATAGGAGAGCACATGGGCGGAAAAGTCAAATTTTGTGGAAAAATGACCGTCCTCACCGATAAATTCACACAGTTCATCCTCTTTTAAATGAAATACTTCGCCGACCGTAAAAGCGTCGTATTTGTCAAATGTTTCATGTTTCATTTCCTCTAAAAATGTGCCGATCCCATGCGCGGAAGCTAACATTTTATCGCAGGAGACAAGTCCGTCATCGCCGTCCGCCGGGAAGGATGGAAAATCAAGATTTTTCTTGATATTGATGATGGCATCGATACGGAAACCGGAAATGCCTTTTTCAAACCACCAGTTGATCATCTCATAGATTTTTTTGCGGACGACCGGGTTCTCCCAGTTTAAATCGGGCTGTTCCTTAGCGAAGGTGTGGAGATAATATTTATTTGTGCCGGGAACTTTTGTCCATGCAGATCCACCAAAATAGGAGCGGTAATTGCTTGGTGCCTTGCCGTCTTTTCCTTCGCGGAAATAGAAGTAGCCGGCGTAAGGACCGTCCGGGTCAGCGAGTGCTTTCTGAAACCATTCGTGTTTGTCGGAACAGTGGTTGACGACAAGATCCATGATCAGATGCATGTCGCGTTTTTTCATTTCTGCAACAAGGGTGTCAAAATCGTCCATTGTACCAAACTGTTCTGCAATTTTATAGTAATCGGAAATGTCATATCCCTGATCGACAAAAGGGGATTCGTAAACCGGGGAGAGCCAGACGATGTCGATTCCGAGTTCTTTCAAATAGTCCAGCTTTGAGATAATTCCCTTTAAGTCGCCAATTCCATCTCCGTTTGTATCCAAAAAACTTTTTGGGTAAATCTGATAAGCTACTTTATCGTGCCACCATTTTCTTTTCATAAATGCTCCTTTTCTTTCATTCGATTCTGGGGTGATTGCGAAACTCATCTCAAGCTGCTTAAAATTGTTCAAAATTAACAAAATTTTCGAAAACACGCTTTCGCTACGTGTCGCTGG